>WLWD01002571.1_pt1 | contig 74308 bp, 52 predicted proteins | sample 6712731 | NCBI WGS metagenome assembly WLWD01 (sample SAMN12718690, study PRJNA576275) | sponge metagenome | isolation source: marine sponge | host: Mycale hentscheli | place: New Zealand: South Island, Marlborough, Capsize Point | collected 2014-11-01
TTTGCTGTTATTTGTTGGACTATACACACGTCAATAAACTTTAATTATTATACGTTTCGACCAAGTTTGCTGATCTTCTTCAGGTACAAATGATGATGAGAATAATAATAAAATAGTAATAATAATGATGATAACTTTAATTATAATAATAATGATAATATTAATTAATAATAGTAATAATAATATAATGATAAGAATAATGATGATGACTATGATGATAATAATAATAATAACAACAATAACGGTGGTGATGAAAAATGTTTATTTTAAAGGCATTGTGTCAGTAGCAAATGATTGTTTTCTGAATGCTGATAATGTGCAGATATGCACCACCCTTAACCCAGTGAGGTTAGTGGTACGGTAAGGGGTCTTACTTTGCAAAGACAATTTATAATGTTGGTAAAGGGTTATTAGAACACTACACTCCAAAAACACAACCATTGAAGTTAGAGCAATGATAGTATTATCTCACATGCAGTCATGTTGTAGCTAAACACATCACATGAATAGTGTAATACACTTTCAGCAAAGTTTTTTCAGAGATCATCCTGTACATAGCTAAAACCTTTTTACCATAAAAGAGCAAAACCTTTACCTAATTTAATGTGACTGAATGTGGTTCTCAATTCTCTGAACTTAATTAGTTCATCTATTTCTATGCTAGTACCACCAGCAGCAGTATTGCCTTTATAGTTCTCCAAATAAGAATAGAACAACAAATATGAAAAATAAATCCATATAAGTGGCATGACTAGGTATACTCTACTTGCAGAACTTGAAGAAATGAATAACCCTCAGTCTTTCCAAGGCCTCCAGTATCCTCCCTTTGCAGCCAAGTAGTCACATAATCCATTAAACTTGGGTAGTTCCCTATCATTGTGGTATCCCTGGTCCTGCATGTCTCTAGGCTCTTTTGAGTAGGCATTGTACCGCTCTAGCATTGCCTTCAACACATCTGGCTTCTTACTGGAGAGCTCTTCTCTTTCATTGGGATCATTGACTATGTCATAGAGACAGTAAGGGTTGCAGTCTTCACCTTTAGGACCTTGGCTGCATGGATAGTCCAGAGGGGACCACATGAGATGGTCTGCTTCTTTGCCTTGGCTGCCTACAATCAATTTATAGTTTCCTGCGATTATGGCACCTTTACCAGTAAAGTTAAAGCCTATCACTATATCTTCATGGGAGGAGTTGTTGCTTTCCCCTGTAATAATAGGCCACACGTCTTTGCCATCTACCGGGAACTTCCCGGGTCCACTGTCGCTAGGGTCCACTCCAGCCAGATTACAGAAGGTGGTGTACCAGTCAGCAATGTGGATGAATCCATCTGTGGACTTTCCTCTCATGCTATCTGGAATGAGACCTCCGTTGGCAAATGCAAGAGCTCTGATCCCGCCTTCAAAAAATGTCGATTTGCTGCCTTTGAGTGGATGGTTGCTGCCCTGACGTGGAGCTCCTCCATTGTCAGCTGACACCACCATGATAGTGTTGTCCCACATGTTGTTCTTCTTCATCAGTTCCACCACATACCCGGTCACATTGTCTGCCACACTGACCATGGCCTGGTAGACACGCCTCTCTTTGCAAGTAGAGTTTTCTGCATACAAATCGACCCATTCATCCGGTGCTTCTATGGGATCATGTACATTGTGTAAGGGGAGGTAGAGAAAGAATGGAGTCTGGGGATCATGTTTGGCAAATATGTCTGCCAGATCCTCTCTGTAAAGATATGCATCATATGCAGTTCCATTGCGTGGGTCCACATCATCGTTTTTCCAGAAGTCAGTTGCACAGTCACGGACCTGAGTCATGTGATCAGTTTTACCATTAAGGAATCCCGAAGATGTCTCAAAGCCTCGGTTAATGGGCAAGTGGGCGTGATCATAGTATCCTTCATGCCATTTACCCACCATGTGAGTCTTGTAGCCACCCATCTTCAGCTTGTCTGCTATGGTGGTCATGTTAATGTTCAGGCCCAGTTGTACTCCAATGTCTATGTTGTACTGGTGGGCGTGGTGAGGCCACCTACCAGTGAGGAAAGAAGCTCGTGATGGGGAGCAGTATTTGAAAACATAATGGCGATTCAGTTGGAGGCCATTGGTTACAAGTTCCTCAAAGTTTGGTGTCAATATAGCTGGATTACGGAAGCTAACGTCAGCATAACCCCAGTCATCCACCAGCACGAACACAATGTTGGGGTTTGCTGCAGAAGCAACTGCAATTAACAGAGTTAATATAGCTAGGCATTTCATCTTGCTTTATTTTTCTCATAAATGTATTCATGAAGATCACAAGATGCAATATTAGAATATTCATGCTCCATAATTATATTGACTGCATAATTAATTAGTGAAAATATGGATAACTTCACCAATATTCAACTTTTATCAAAAGGATTGGCTCAGTATTGAACAAGGTTATGTGTCATAGAAAAGGGAGGCATTATGAATACAGCGTAAAAAAATACTAAAAAAAAAAAAAAAAAAAGGAAATGAATTCATGTTGTATTGCTGAAGGAAAGACAAAAATATGAAGAGTTTATCTGAATTCAAAGAAGATGAAGTGAAAATGCACCATGAAGTGAAGAAACTGACAGATGAATACACAGCTAGTCAAGAAGAGCATTTTGTTGCTTATTGTAGATGAGGAACTTTCATAGATTTGCTTTTATTCTTCTATAAAAAAGAACATATGCATCCTTTGATGTGAAAGTTGATTTGGAAGATGACATCTGAGGACTTCTGTCAACACTACAAATAAACAGGTAAAGTCATTATATAGTATCATGATCAGTAGAAGTATTCTATCCTAATAAAAGAATACCAACATCACACACTGACCAGCATATGCCTCAACGATTGCTTTAAAAACAACAATACAACAGTGATTTTACTAAAACACGTGCTGATGATAAACTTGGATTTTGTACAATTGGCTTGAATTTGTACACCCCTTTATTAAGTCTTACTTTTGCAATCTTAATGAAAATATGAGCAGATTGCAGAAATATTAATTTTGCTATTGATATGAGACTGAGGTGGTGCTACATGTCAATAACTTTACACAACAACTGTGTCAAGTAGAAGTTTCCATACTTACCGTAAATCATTGCAACTGAACCACTCCTGTGAGGCATAGTGCTTGACACAGGCAGTGTAATGACCAGCAAACAGAGTGCCCATATGATTAGTGACGCCATATAACTCATAAGTCATATTCTTTTCTAATGCTGCAATAAAGAAGACAACAAACTTCACAACACAGACCATTGATATCCTATTTTGAAAAAAATGCTATTTATTCTTACATAGTTTTTGAGTACAGCAGTACTTTAAATCCAGTTGGTATGGAATTTCAACAGATGTAGTTAACTTCCTTGGAATTCGAGGGTTTGACCAATCAAATCTTTTTAAATCTGTATTAATAAACAGAAAGTCATCAACCATGCTCATTCACAAGCAATACTATTCAAATAACTTACAAACACACAGGAGTGGAGGTAGACGATGAATAGACATTCTCAACGATGAAGTGCACAGTTTCTTACATTTTTCACAGTACTAAAAGAAAGGAAATCATACTAATAAGGTCGTATTATCATATAGACTTATTGCTCACGTACTGGCTTGTTATTCCCTTGCATGACTTCATCTTCCTCAAAAACGGAGAGGCACTTGTAGAGACTGACACTAGTTTTCCCAGGAGGAACCTACACAGATGCAATGAATTTATGAATACACTCATGCTAATTCAGAATAGAAATACACCCACATTGAATAATTGTTAAAATCCCACTCAAGAGTTCAGTATTTATTACTCTCCTAAAACAATACAAATTTCTGCTTAATAGTGCAACCAGCTTTAGGATATAAAAAGTCAGTAAGACCAGAGTAAAGTAAACCACAGGGCAAATATGTGACCATTTTGGGAAAATCAACCTAAATGTGCATCACAGGGTGTCCTCCAAATTAGGGAGCTGTAGCACAAATTGTCTTTGCCCTAAGCATTATTGCAATTCATTATTGTTGTTCTAGTAAAATACCAAGTAAAGGAGTTGCTAAGGCCTGGGGGCATGTCTTGTATTCTGTATACGATTACCATGTGTTTCCGTGACACCGTATCAAATCTGGCCGCTGGTGAAGTAGAAGTTAACTGGGCTTACAGTTCTTAGAAAAAACATGGTTTAATTATACAATGATGAGAGTAGTGTGAGTACACACACTATGTAGACAAGTAAGTGCAACTAGTTAGATACAGTTGTTTTTTTCTCTGCTGTAAGTAAATAACGTGCCAGACAAATTTTAGCAATGCTCCATACACCAGTATAATTTCTAATTGGCAAGTATTCTTAGCCTCATATTGCAAGTTCTAGTGCTCGCCAGAGCTTACAACTGCGCCATAAGCTAAGAGTCCATTCCAATTTTCTACCATAAATTTTATTCGAAAATACTATGCAGCTTTATCAGTTGATATTGAAAAAAAAAAAAAAAAAAAAAAAAACAGCAACATTTGCTGCATAACCGATTACGCGCGAATAAAAATTTTAATTGCGCCTTACGTAATGCGGTCACGGGCGCACGCGAGACACAGAGGATTGATTGCTTGGTGGGAGGGTGACACTAAGCGAGAGAAAGAAGACGAACGTTTGAAGATTGCCTCGGGGACAGTATTATCGAACGATAGAGTACGCGCTAGGCTATTGGGAAAGCATAAATTCGACGCTAAGGAGCTGTTCCCGACTGAAAAATAACAAAGTACTCGCACCGTTTGGCAAAAACCTTTATGGCATCACACTGAGGCTCTTAGTAAGCACACTAGTAAGGTTGGAAGTATGGTTTCATGGCTGTAGCAGTTTGCTACTTGATCATAGAGGTAAGAGAAAGTGTTTTTGCACGCATCTGTCTTACATTCAGGAAGAATTTGTTGATATTTATTTAGGGTGTGTTTTATTTTGAACTGAGCAATCTGTTATAAATTTTGTGAACAGAGAAGCTTTTTATGGCTTTTGTGCATGAAAACATGTACATCACAAATAAATGATAGAATATTTTAGTGTATTCAGTTTGGTACTCCAAGGTGTCTTTACTTTTGATGTGCTGGTAGGCTGCATTGTTGACAGAATAGTTAGTGATCTTACTATCAAGTGCAACTGGTCATAGCATACTAGAAGTATATGTCAGAGGGCTCCCTGCAGTCTCACCTATTGTATAACAATATTTATTTTTACTTATTGTTATAAAGAATGTGGTTAAAATTCCTGTAGAAATCGCTACCTTTCAGAATCATCAATTCCGTTCTCTCGTCAGAGTCCTTGACCATCTAGTGACTGCTGCAGTTACTACACCCATCAGTACTGAAGTCATTCTTGCTGTCATCAAACTCCTCGTCACTACCATCAGAGTTACTGCCATTCTGGTCACTGCCATCCTTGTCACTGCCATGCTGTGCCAGGTCAAGAATAACGTCTTCATCACTAGGATGCTGAAGTGCCAGTGTTCCACTTGCCAAGATAGCTTTCTACTTGTTTTATCATGAGCAGTTATAGCTAAAGTAATATTGGTTTCTAAAAAATTATTCTGTTACCTTTATTATTTTATGAAATATATTTTCAATTTATACTTTATCAGAAAGAAGTCTTATTGTTGTGACAAAATTTACTCAACATTTTCTTATGGCAGTCTATGTATTTTATAAGCCTAAAATATACTTACAACAATATAGAATCGTCTGCAATAGTGATCGGTGGCTTCCTTGACTCCACAAAGCTGTAGGGCGGAATGGACGCGAAGACGCATTTTTTGATGCATTTTTGCGTCCTCCGCGGTTATCGATTTTTCATAATTGACGCATATTTGCGTCATTCGCGTGTAATCGGATAATAGGCAGATTTTTCCAAAACTGATCACTTATGTTGAGACAAAATTGAGCTCCATCAGCTTGTCAGTTCAGCACATTATTAGCTACATATCTAATAGTGCTAGTTTGTTCATACTATGGGTATCAGACATGAAATTAATTGTAAATTACATAGATATGATTACTCTATAATCTATGCTGCATGGCCGAGTTCTACTGAACTATACCTCAAACACAGGCAGACCAATGTCCCAGTACTGGTCATGGAGGACTGTCTTGTTCTTACAAGTACCACACTGCAGGCAACTCTCAAACTCTCCCAAGAAGAAGTCTGAGATGGGTGTGCTATCATCAGTATCAGATAATTGCCTCCATACCTTGGGTTCCCTTTCATGAGAGCTATAGTAAATGTAATATATCAATAAAATCCAATGTACCACATTTTTTTCACTTCATAATTTCTTTCTCGGCCTTCTTTTACTCATTAGATACTCATTAGATGTATTCTGTTTCTTTCGCAGGCTTCTTTTTAAACAATACAGAATTTTTAAACCATGGGGAATCGAACCCAGGAAGGCTGAGAAAGAAATTGTAAAGTGAAAAATTTAGCAGAGTAAAATTTCATGGATAAAAATAATCTTTGAAAAAAGAAAATTTCCGTTGGTCTGTTAAGAGTGAGACTGTAGCATAGCAGTACCCCTTAACAGTATAAATATAGAATTGGAAGCGTTTGTTTGCTGGCTAATTGTCGGAGCTCAGTGGCAGAGTGTCTGTGCGTTAAGCAAGCGGTCCTGGATTCTATTCCCAGTTGCAGCCAAACATTTTTAAATTCTGCATTGTTAAAAAAAAAGATAAAAAAAAAAAGGAAAAAGCCTATGAAAAAGAGAGAATACATCTAATCACATTTTTTTGTAAGGAAAAAGTTTCTAGCACTACAGTACAATGAATTATTTATAGCATGTCATGCTCAGGGTTATCCTACTGTGTCAATGCTCTCCATAATATTGAGAGACTTTCATAAAAAATAATATTGAAATTATTATGATCACCAGTTATTGCAGCAATAGTTAAAAACCAATGCAGAGTTAATTCAAACAATTGGGGCAAAATGAAGTAATGAACTGCTCTGCTATTTAACTTTAGATAACGAAAACCAGTGGCTTACTAGTAGCAAGCATGTATGTGTGTGTAGGATTCAGTAAGCCAATAAACAAGCATAGCTCAACCTTGAGGTAATGGCATGTAAATAAATTTCCTTATAACAGATACCTCTTGCAGATTTCTGGAACAGGAGTTGGGTGTGGTTTCTTGACTTCTGCATGTATCTTACTGATGAAATGAAGAAGGAACTCTTGAGCATCATGTTGTGCAAAACCCATGAACTGAGTAGAGGTGGAGCTAAACCTTCTCTTGAATGTTCTCATAGCATCATGACTGACCACACCCACTGGACTATACCACTTGTGTGCCGGAGATGAGACGGAATGTATTGATGTATTCTTCTTTTGCCACATTTTCTCCAGCAATTCTTTATAATCTATAGTAGTAGAGTAGTATAATATAATATAATAATAATAATAGTAATAATAGGACTTTCAGACTTCGCAATATGTATACTCTTGTACGTTTAAAAAAGCCAAATACAAAGTGGTTAAAAGGTGATTATATGTCTCAATGCAGTGTTATAAGGTGAATAAACCTTCACTTCATAATGCTTCTATATTACGTGCTTCAATATTAATGATTATGATGATGATGATGATGATTATGACGATCATTATTATTACTATTATTATGACGATGATGATGATGATAATAATAATTGTAGGTAAATTCTAACTGATGGATACGGATTACATCATCATCTAGCTATCTCCATTAATTGGCGAGCAAGTGAGACACTATACAGTGGTGTCGAATTGAGTATTGGTTTGTAGGCGAGCGAGCAAAGCGAGCGAAACACTATCAGGGGTAACTCAGTGGAAAATCTGGGGATATTTGTTGGCGAGCGAGCTTAGCTAGCAAGACAGTATTAGGGGTGAATAATGCAAAATCGGGTATATGTTATATGTATATATGTATGTATGGATGGTACATATGCCCTTTAAACGCGCGCGCGGGGAACTTTTTCTCCAAAAAAACACGGCTTTTTAGGCTTGACCCCAGTTTATTCTGAAACTGGTAAGTACGTAATTCAATATTTGTTAGCTAAATATGCAAAATTAACTCTGGCCTTTCTTTTTTGTAGCTAAGAGCTTGTCAACAGTGACTGGTAAATTCAAATAGTCAGATTGGCTCAAATTTGGTACTACAAAAGTTACCACTACTCAAGAAAATGAGGTAAGAAAGTAATTTTGTATTTGTGTGCTAAAATTGATTGTCTTTTGTTTTTGTAGGTGAGAGCTTGTTGTCAAGAATTCAAGGTAATTCAGATGGTCAAAGTAACTTCAATTTGATACTACAGAAATCGTAGCTGAGAGCTTGTTCAAGAGTTACTGGTGATTGAGATTATCAGAATGGTTGATGTTTGATACTACAAAAGTTACCATTAATCAGGTAAGAGAGTGATTTTGTATTTGTTTGCTGAAATCAAATGTCATAACTAGTGTTTGCATGAAGTAAGCTAAAAATAGTAACATTTTATGTTACCTAACTATCAGGCTCGCTCGCCATTTGTGCTCAAGCACACCACTAGTTTATGTATATGTATGGACGTACGTATGTCATTTTTGTACTTTGATCCTGGTGTTTTGGTATTAGTTCAGTGGCCGACTCTGTCCCAAACTTCACTGAACAGAATCCTCTGGTTTATCGATCATTACCCGTATCACCCTAGAAATTGAATTGTTTATCATTTTGAATCCTTTTGCGGGTGCAGTTAAAACTTGAAACCTACTGGAGTTCCATTTCTATTCGGTGGTAATTCAATGCGTTCTCTGTCATGGTTATAAGCCCTACGCAACAGTATTTACTTGAAAATTCATTGTCCACTAGACTAACAATGAAGGTAAGTCTTGTGTAGATATGTCTAGTTGTGTGAAAGTATTGTGTGTTACAGCTTCTACTTAACTAAAGAACATCACAAAGAAAATGTTTAAATAACGTGTATTGTTTTGTTGCTGCTTTTTTTTTTTCAATTCAAACATTGCGACGAGTGGTTACTATGGCATTTAAATCCCTTTACTGTATAAAAGTAATCACCATTTGTGCTCAAGCACATCACTAGTTATATATATGTGTGGACGTATGTATGTAATTTGTACTTTGACCCTCTTGTATTTTTGTGTTAGCTCATTGTTCGACCTTGTTCCAAACCTCACTAAACAGAATCCTCTGGCTTATCAATCATTACCCTTATCATCCTAGAAATTGAATTGTTTACCGCTTTGAATTCTTTTTAAAAACTCAAAAACTACCGGAGTTCCATTTCTATTAGAGTTAGTGGCAATGGTAAGTTAATACGATATTTGTCATAGTTATAAGCCCTACACAACAGTTTTTACTTGAAATTTTATTGTCAACTAGACTAACACGAAGGTAAGTCTTGTGTAGGTATGTTTAGTTGTGCGATAGTATTGTGCGTTACAACTACTACTTAGAATATCACAAAGAAAACGTTTAAATAACGTGACTTGTTAATCCTCAGCACGCATGCGCAAGAGGGTTATAGTAGTCATCCTGTCTGTTTGTCTGTCACGCTCTGATTTGGGAGATTACTGACAATTAACAGTTGATTTAGGTATGAACTTACTCAGGACGAAGAGTTAAGACCTGTTATTGTGCTACTTTTTTTTAATTTTGGGCTAATCATTGAGAAAACGTGAAGCGTTCAACTCCGCATAGGTACCAGCGTCACGTCATAATCACGTGAGCAAATAATTTCTGCAGCTAGCGGTGTAGTTTGCTTTATGCTCAGGCTCCCAAGCATTACTCCAGGGAAGTTAACGGAGTTGAATGGAGTGAAGTTTCGCGCTGAAAATGTATACAGGCGAGTGTTTCTGGCTAGTTTAGCTTCTTCTCTTATGAAGACAGCATTTCCATGTACCATTTTTATTGGTCGAGCTATTTTGATACCTCATTAAAAATAGCTAACAGATTGCTTGTTCTTTTGGAAGGAGATATTGTAATAGTTAGGTAGTGTTTAATAGCACTGAGGGTTGCATTTTTTTTTTTTTTTTTTTTTTTTTTTTTTTTTTCAATTCAAACAGTTGCGGGGATAATCTCGATAGCCAGACCCTTTACCTAACAGCTACACTGGGAAAGGGTCTGGTGGCATTAGTACATAGTGGTTCAATACCCTCCAGTTCTCAGGGGAAGTTGCGGTTCCGATGGTAGGATTACCGCAGCCAGTCAATCAGTTCTTTTCACTGACCCGAGACTTCCGCGTATGTGCTAGCAGAGGAATTGGGCAGTGGAACTTGCTGCAAATAAGGTGAAAAACACTAGGATTCATGAAAGGGCTGCAGGAGTAAAATAGTGGATATATATAAGAAAGCTTTGCTCTTTGATATTGACAACAACAACAACAACAAAAAAAAGAAGAAGGCGATTTGTATGAGTAATAGCACGGGTAACCGTGCTATTCGAGATTAATAGCATGAGTAACGTAATTGAAATAGTACGAGGCAAAGCCGAGTGCTATTTCAATTGCTTTACAAGTGCTATTGATCCCTAATAGCACAGGTTACCCGTGCTATCACTCGCTAATAGTAGGCCAGCTTTTAAAAAGTCATTTGCAATAGTAGCTATATTATATCGTTCACTCACTATCTCCTTATTTCAGGATTAGCTTCCGCTGGAACTTTCTTTTCAACGTGCGGCTCCTCCTAATCTGTTGTAAAACATTCCGTCTAATACGGGTAGAGGTTCTGTGGTAAAGAAGGACATTGTCTCCAACTAAAAACGACTCGAACTGTACGTTTCCAAGGTTAACACTGCACGCGTGCGCACTTACCCGTACTATTTCACTTAGCTACCGAGGTATTTCACTTAGTTTCCACTTAGTTACCGAGGCATTTCAATTAGTTACGCGCTATTTCACTTTCCCTGTGCGATTTCAATTGAACAGCAATTTTTCCCATACATTTTTGAATGGGCAACTTACGCGCCGTACTATTATGTGACAATAATAATGCCACTGTTATAAGCTAGGAGAATAAGCTAGTATGTTGTACCTTATAGCTACCAATAAGTGCCATAAGGCAGTTGCACACCTTCTCTCAAACTGGTACTATGTACTAATGCCACCAGACCCTTTCCCAGCATAGCTGTTAGGTAAAGGGTCTGGCTACGCGAGACTATTGCGGGGAGTGGTTACTATGGCATTGAATCCCCTTTACCATATATACGTAATTTAAAAACTCAACTTTTTTTTAGTAGCTTGAGTGTTAGCAGTTAAAACCAATTGTTTAACAATAGTGTAGTTCTTTCAATGATTCAGTCATTCTCGGCTGAATTCACCATGGAGAGTTCAACCTCAGTTGACCGCTGAAGAGGACTTCGGCAAGAAGTCGAAACGTCAGGTTAGTTTTAATTAACAATATTGGCTGTTAGAACGAGAAAATTTGCTATTATTATAATAGTATAGTTTTAGGCTCGTTCACCATTTGTGCTCAAACACATCACTAGCTCTATAAACTGCATTACCTGAGCAGAGTCCAGTCTTGAAGGAGTGTATCAAGAAGAAGTGAGTCATTTCCAGTGTATGACTGAGACATTGGAGGATACTGTTCATGTAGCATGTATTGCCCACATTGGGGAGACCCACAATACCACCATGTACATAGGAGGACTCCAGTGCACCCAGGTACTTCTGCTTGGACATTTCTGATGATGCTGCTGAAAATAAATCAATAATTACTCTTTTAGTAGTATATTTCACTGATAATTGTATTGGCCTATTAATATGATTAACTGGCTTAATAAACTCAAGTTTCACAAAAATAAGTAATAAGGTTAGAGCAATTGGAATTCTTCTGTCTCATCAATTATTAATATTGGCACTATAGTATCTAAGTATGGGTCAGTTGCAGCATCTATTATAACAAACAATAAAGTAACCATCAATGATAGAGCTAAGTAAGTTGAGGCAGGGAGGAGTCATTGTATTTGAGGAAGAGGCTTATTACAATCCTGAGAATATGTTTAGGCTTACCTTTTCTACGAATGTAATTATTAAGCAAGGTCCCCACTCGTTCCAAAGATTTTGAAGATGTTGCAGTTATGGTTGGAGACACAATAGGAGGAAGTTTGGAGTCTGAAGTTTTAGTCGTGTCATTAGAACTCATATCACCGTACTTATTCCGCACAGAGTAGCTGGAGTAACTAGTTGGACTGGATGTGGTGCTCTTTAAAGGCTCTTGATTGCTAATGGGGTCTAGATGGAGAGCACTTCTTCTCACATCACCATCAGCAACTATCGTAGTCTTACTATTCATTTTGTCAGAACTATTACCATAACTCCTGTATTGTTCCTTCGGTTGGTGGAAGGAGTTCAAAACAGGACTCTGATTGAGGCAGTCAGCCACCGAATCCCCACGTTTCGATCTTGACAAGAAGTCAGTGCTTTCACTCTTGTGTTTCCTCTGCACACTGGGAGAGCCTGGCACTACCTGGCTACTTGAGACACTCTTCTCATCTCTTCTCTTCTGCCGAGCCTGAGAGTCTCCAATATCGACACTATTTCTCCGCTGATGAACGGGGGAGCTAAGCAGATGTCGTTCAGATGCTAGACCATATCTTTTGGCGGAAAAGTCAGCAGGTAGTGAGGAGGAGCTGTATCCAGTATAACTTTTAGGGTACTGATACTTGGGTGGTGGCTGAGAAGAATGTCTGGCTACCATTGGAGAAGATTTCTGTTGCATTGTTCTGTCCCCAGGTGCAGTGTAAGCATGGTATTCAGACTGAGTAGGAATCCCTGATGTCGAGGATGTTCGACGATGTAGTGTAGAGCTCGTGTCTGAGGTATGGCGAGGGCTAGTGGTGACATGCCGTCCCATAGAAGGAGATGGTGGCCTCATGTAAGACGATGAATGCTCATGTGCTGGTTGGGTAGATCGAGAGGATGGTTCTAAGCATGGAAGAGAGAGAGAGAGAAAGAAGCAATATAAAACACTGAATTATAATACGGTTAATTGTTTCACAATCACTCTCAACAGAGCAACAAAAATTCTTTTTTCAGAGATTCTTTATATCCATTGAATTTTTTACTCCACTAATTTATCATTTTTTCTCAGCCTTCTATTACATCCACTAGATGTATTCTCTCTGCACAAATTTTCAGCTTAGAAAAAATAATTTTCATTTCTACATTCATGCTTACATTAGTTCAAACTACATCCTATGCTTGCTACCTGATTGACTAATCAATACTTACTGTTAATTAAGGAAATTGTCCTGTTATCAGAATTCTGAATAGAATGCCTGTCCATTTTATTTGGGAGGAATTGCTGAGTGCCTGGCAGCATTGCCCCTAAATGTAATGAAAAGCAACAGCAACACTTTTTGTTGGCAGCAAAAATACACCAAAGGTTTTAGGTGACAAAAAATACATTGAGAGGCTTCAGGTAACAAAAAGCAAACATTTTAAAGAATAAAATACATGTGTAAAGGTGAATTACATACGGGAATTTAATTGGTATCGCTATTTATTACCTATTCATGAATATAATATATATATATGTACATTGGATAATTTCCTTGAGTATTTTCAGCATTCAATATTTTCACACATTGAACGCTGCATATTGAATGCTTCAATGTGCCTGCATGTAGTTCAGGACAACTGTAATCATAGATGTGTGGTGGAATTAGAATGACAAGGCATTGAAGCTAAACCATTTTACTGTTTCGGAAAAATATCTGATGTACAATAAACAATTTATTACACTTGTCACACAGTATTGGAATGGCATTTCATTCTCGTGCTTGTATTTTCACTCGTGAAATGAAGACACTTGTGCACTGATTTGTGCAATAAGTATTATTATATACATTGTATATATTATTATTATGTTATGGGTCACATTGACCAAACCAATTATGTTTACTATCTTCAATAAACCAGTAAGTATGTTGTCAACTCACCTCTATGTGCAGAACCATGTTTTTTACTGTTGGGATTGGACACATAACCACGGGAAGACATGTCCACACAATTTTCTAAAAAATAATAATAATAAAATAAGTGGTTAAAATGTTTTACTCATCCACAATATTCTCCTCTCATAGGACAATCATTGACACAAACTGAATGTGAGCTATCACTTAGTAAAGATTTTTTCGTTCATTTTCTGTTACTGTACAAGTTTCTAATCTATTCAAAGATCTTGACTGAATGAAGTAGTATAAGCTTTCCTCAGTAGATCTTCAGTTTATTACCACTTGATTCAGTGAAGCTTCTCTACTCCACTACTCATTCAACTCATTATGTAGTGATTCCCATCCAGTGGTAGTAGCTTTAAGTTATTAGTATTTGTTTGGCTGTCACATTTGCAAACTTCACATTATATCATTGCACAAAAGTACTGTGTGAACATCCACTACTGCTTGCATGCCATGCTCAACTTAGATCTTCAGCTATCCATTCATTCTGCATAAAAACATTGGTCAAAGATGAGGGCTACTCTACAGTGATGCCTATTGGAAACTCAACCCAGAAGTAGGTGTATATATATATATATATAAGGTGACCACAGAGACATGGAATAGTTATAAAACTTAGCACCCATAAACCGTGTGCAGTATTCTACTGTATATGTGCAGGATGTGAGTGACTGCTGCTCGTGGTGGTAATATTATACATAATATTTAGGATAGAAGCTATATAGATGCAGCTCCATCAAAGTTGTGATTACAGTAGGATGTCAGTACTGCCAGTTATCCGAACACTTCAGTAACTGTACACCCAAAATCTAATAGTAGCACATGCAGCGCAGACATGAATAATTGCTTGACCACACCCCATCATTAGTGTTTTATAATACATTTTCTATGGCGTTCAGTTACTGAACATTTCAGTAAATACCTCTTGGTCCCAATGTGTTTGGACCGACATTCTACTTTATTTCATGTGCTTAGTCAATTGGTAGTGAATACTGAAGTCAGCAAACTAAACTTATGCTTGATTTGGAAATGGAACTATTGAATCAATGCTAATGTGATAACTAGCCTACATTAACACGTCAATGTCACACCAATACACACCTTTGTTTTTAATCTATCCTGCATGCTTAACATGGCTACAGTGATACATGAATATAGAAATCCACGAACAACACATAATTCAATATAGGAGTAAATAAACAAGGTGAACTTTAGCTCAAATTGTACATATAACATATACCTCAATTTCCCCCCCCCCCCCTTCCCAAAGACTTTCACACACCAGCTACTACAATAATTTTCACAATCAATACTTTCACAAGAGCTGTCTGGTCCAAATAGCCTCTATTGCATGTGCTGCACAGTAACTAGAATAAGCTCAACTCATTTGCCAGCTCACTATATAGCTACGTGTAACTATAATCACGAAACAATAAGCTGCGAAAACATCGAAATTACGACAAAACATGAAAATAATGCTAAATTTCTTTTATACGAGAATTTGCATCCGATTAAGCTTCTACCTAGCACACCAACTCTTACTTTACTCACCAAAATATTACTCCACAATCTCTCTCGCAACAACTGTCATTCCTCTGGCAGACTCCGTTGTGCCATCTCAATAACGCACACCAACTGTACCTTGCTGGCTACCATGGAAACTAAATATGCAGAGCTTGCTACTATCGCGTGTAAATCGGCAATGATCGTTAAGCGTATAATACACAAATACATGGCTGGGTTTCATAAACAACAAAGCTTGATACCACAATATGAAATAATAAGTATGTATGCAAATGAACAAGTGTGTTGAACAGTAGTCTCTTATAACTCAGGGTTCAGTGCTTCCTTCTAGGTGATTTGCTGCGTGACCTCCTCCTAGGACTTCGAGAAGAACTTCGATGCTTGGAACGACGTCCATACAGATAGCGTCTAAAGTGATAAGCCATACATAAATTCCTACAACTAAAGAATTGGGTAACTATAAGAAAATCGTCTTACAAATGGAAGTTGGGAGGAAAACAAAACAAAACAAAAATCAGTTGTTTAATATATTTTACATTGTCTATTGGACTTGGTTCCAAGATTTTTAAAAAATTTTTTTATTTTGGAGTATAATGGTAAAAAAAAAAAAAAGATCTGGCTTACTGTTCTAATGATACAGAATTAAGTCTGCATGTTCTGAAATGGTCAGGTGTTCATAGCTAGTCACAATTCAAATTACAAATGTATTTCATATTACCCTGGCTGTTAGAACGAGAAAATTTGCTCTATTATTATAATTATTTCGGCCGAGAATGACTGTATCATACATATTAGTTAGAATGAGCTAGTCATAAGCGAGCAATCTGATGGGTCCTTTACATGATCTATTCAATGACTCTATAGCTCAAGGCCTCAATTCCTAAACAGCAGATTCACAATATCCTAATTTAACTATTATTTAGAACGTAGCCAGTCACATGTGAGCAATCTCATTGGTCTCTTACATAAATCTATTCAAGTAGATTCATGCTTGACAGCACTTGAGTAAATCGGACGTTTGCTGCTACGCCCTAGGCTTTACCATCACAAACGTTGTTTTTTTTTGTTACTAAAGGTTTTAGTTATTGCTACATTCTAAAACAGTTAGATTCAGATACTGTGAATCAGCAACATTTAAAATCTATAGCCTCAAATAGCGCTATCGCTATGCTCAGACACCACAGCTCAAGGTTTCCTAAAAGCAGTAAATTCACGGTATACTAACCCAACTGTTATATATTATATAATTAGTAGTAATAAAAACATGCTGTAAAGCGTTGCCACAAGTTCAGTAGAGGCGATTAAGAAACCGATGACTATTGTGGAGCTAAGAGCAGGTGAGGACTATGAAAGCTGATAGGGAAGGCATAGTTTCACAAAGCCAAAGTCCACAATCATGGATAGAAGGGACAGAGAGACTGAGAAGCAGGAAGAGGTAGACTAAGGATTGGAAGATAAGGAATCCACAACTCAAGAAGAGTTGAAGAAAAAGAAAGGAGAGCAGGAGAGGGAAAACTGAGCAAATGGTAAAAGATATATGAATGGATAAAAATACTTTATGCTATTGGATTCCTAATTTGCAAAAGTTAGTACATCAAGCGCCACTGTGTAGTGGGGTACTTGCTAGTGTACATATATATAAATAAATGGCTGATGTTTTAATTGACATTATATTTGATTGCTCCAATAATAGATGGCTAGATAGCTTCCCACATTGCAAAGAAGGAGCACACCCTTATTTCATTACATCATGATATCTACATTACAACCCTCCAACTACTACTACTAGTTCTTACTACTACTACTACTGCTGCTGCTACTACTACTACTACCAATGCTTACTTCAAGTCCCTGGATATTGGCTTGAGATGCATGAAGTTGCAGAACCCTCCTCGAGTACATTCACTATTGGAAGGCGTACGTAGGAACATATCAAAAAATAAAAAAAGATACACAAATGGTATTCACACATCAGACCCTCATTAATCCAAATACTTTAGGACAGACTAGTTCATAGAGTACTCTGGTGAGTAAAACCAGAGATGGTGCCTAGTCATCTCAATGAGAATTATTCTGGTTGAATTAACGGCAAAGTGAACAGTCGTTAAACGGTACTATCGAGTCTTAGCAATAACAGTGGTCAGTAAAGCTAACAACCACAGAAACTAGACCGGATAAAATGCCCTTTGGCAAAGGATCTAGGAATGGAAGGCAGCTATAATAGACGAGAAGAATAAAATTAAAAAAAGTATTACAATAATCTGAATAATGAGATTCATATTCCCACTCAGATACACACAATGCTTAGCCAATTCAATCTCAGCTATCTACTAGTGTCTTAATTTTCAGATTAGCGAGGGTCGTCATGAGTTAAAAACTAAACCAGCCACCTGATTCCATGAGTATCTAGCACTTCTCCCCTCTTCAGAGCTTCCTTCGCTTTCACTCTGGAGAGTTAGGACAAGCAGCCAGGGAAAAAAGAAACAAAAGTTAGCCAAACTCTATCACAGAATTTGACGTGAGTAACAAAATGACAAAACGTTCAGCTTACCATAACATAATAGTACACACACAAGGACAGCCAATGAAATGAAGGATCAGAAGATCACATACAGAACTAACAGCTGCTATCATATTGCAGAGAAATATAGAACATTGCTACAGACGTTCTTGAATATATGCATGAATTATGTAAATACAACATCAGGAAGTGAATGCATACTTTAAAAAAAAGGGGAATTATTTTTAGAACTGGATTATTTTTTAATACACAAAACTGGTATACACGAAGTAACAGAGAAGAATAAAAATTACTTACCCCATTTCATACTGTCTGCAACATGCCTCTCTGAAGTCTGTGACTGGAGACAGTTCAGAATGAATAGGCAAACCATTAAACCAACGGTTGTTCAATTCTGTCACTGCCTTTTCTGCATCTTCCTCATAGCGAAACTAAACAGGCAAAATATGATGGATAGGTTTCAATACCTTAATCTAAGCCTTCACAAGCTTTGCTTTGTATTTAAATTAAATTTACTTATAGCATGTGCTCATTGCTATCGTCTCAACTTAGTATACTGATCTAGTGTTAAGGATTTACTCTACACAAATCAAATCTCAGCCACTTCACAAATTTCTAAACAAAGTGGGACAAACCCAAAATTACAGCTCATTTAGCTCATAATAATTTCATGCTAATTAGTCCGTAGTTGGGTCTCAAGTGTGAGGGCTTACAACCCGTATCCATAGTGTTTGCCATCCCACTATAGCATATACAGGAGGGACAGTATGATCTACATGACTCACATATTGTACGTACTCAGCAAATTACTGCCTACAACAAACAACTAAGATAATAACGTGTGGACATGCACCATCAAACACCAAATATTAAGAATTAGGACCACATAAATGAAACTAGAAAAACGGGGAAAAGCAAATGAACAAAACAAAAACAAAAAACAACCAACTACAACAACATTTTGCAAAGGAAAAAATATATTTAAAAAAGCTTAACCTACATTACAATGAAAAGAAACCGGACTCGCGCATACTTACTTTGATGTAAACGTTGCCCACTAAATGGTCTCCCAGGTTGTCACAGATGTTCATCTCCTCTATAGGTCCATAGCTATCCTCACATTCAACGAAGACATCCTAAAAGCATACAAAAACAACAACACACATACCAATTGTTTCGGTTCTGCTCAGAGCATATACAGGAGGTTATAGTGGTCATTGTATCTGTCCATCGGTCAGCACAAGATTTCAAAAATAAAATGACAATAGACGTCACACTGTGCCAAAGGCAATGCAAATGAAAGATTAACCTCAATCATTCCGAGCTAGTAGCAAGAAGTAGAATAACTGATGTAGAAAAGTGCTTAAACCTTAGCAATTTCATTGCCATTATGTAAGAGTAGACCAACTATTGGTATAAATATTGATAGGTGCACGTAGCAATTGGGATGTGCCTTTAGTGATCACTGCCTATTCTATTTTAGAGATTCATTCTAATATGACATACCTCAAAGAAAGTATCAAAATGTATCTGCTCCTCATCTGGACTCAAAACTATATGAAATAAAGAGAGCTCAAACAATTCAAATTAATACACACCAACTTACCTGGTAAAATTCCAGGATTTTGAGTCTGATTGTTGGGGTTTTGGTACATGTTTTGCAGAAGAATTGTCTGTAGAATAGTCACTGTCATTATAAATATTACTGCCAACTAACGCAATACCTGACTAAAAGTGGGCTTATTGTGTAACCTTGAACACCTATCTCCATGACGGCACGCTCCTATCTTAAAATAAAAGGAGCAATTGACTCTGTAGGAAAAAATTTAACCATTGTATTATCCAAAGTACCATTTCACACAAGAAACTTACTTATCTTTTTCAGTACCAAATATTGACGCCAAATACTCAGCCATTCTTCTTACAACCCACCGGGCGCCAAAGAGATTCACCACCGCGCTAGGTAAAGGACTCCGCATTTATAAATCACCACTAAAAGTGTAAAGTCGTGACTCCGTTTACGTCTAGATTACGTCGAAATACGCAGACATAACGTAAAAACGTGGTCAAATCGTTGGCAAATGTAAAACAATTATGCCAACATGAATTGCTATTATATGAGCTGTGCCCTTTTGTACTGGGTGATAAAAAATATATTAAATATGCTAAAACGGAATAAATGAGAATATTAAATAAGCTGGCTACAGTTTTTCCCCAATAACGTAGACTGTATCAAGTGGCTTGGAAGACCAGTCTGTGATAGGGGTACCATTTGCACTTTCAATTTTAACTGGCTTGTAATCTATAGAGAAATAACAACAACAAAAGACAGTAAGCACTTGGTATTGGCTATGTATTCCTGTCCCTAGTGAACAGATAACGGCTGCAGGAAAAAATGGTATGTACCAACATTTTATACCTGGAGGGCAATAATTTGCTCTTAAACTTACTCTCAGGTTGGCCAGGAAGGCCTCTCATGATGAAATCTACAGTGGCTACATTGGCACTGATGGTGGCAACGACACTCAGGCTTCCCTCCACAGTATAATGAATCTTGACCTAAATTCAAAGTTAGAGCTGAAAAAACACACACACACACACACTACGTTGCTGTCACTCACTAAAGGCATGTTTGTTTACCTTCAATCGAACTCCAAAGAATAAGGAAATGTTATACGGTTGGCGTTGGTCGTCAAAATTTCTCTAGTTCAAAGTTCATCAATCATCTATTCCGCCCCGCCTTATTGGAGGATACTTTTCGCATGCGTATAACACCTCGCCACCTACCTGCTGCCGAAAGCGCCGCTGCGAATTTTGCGCTGCGAAGATGTTACCGTTTACCCTTTATGACCTGAACGAAAAATATCTGTTGGACTCTACGGTCAGTGAGCCTCATCTATTAGTTTCTGGTAGTGGCAGTAATGACTTGAGAGATATTACAACTTCTGAAAGTGACAACTTGATAAATGGACCATTCTTTGACAAACATCTGGCCCTCAGAGTTGTAGTGGGGGTCACATGCTGTCTTTCTATGCTGGGATCCTTGCTCATTATCCTCTCCTATTTCATGATTAGGGAAATTCAGACCAAATCCAGGCAAATACTTGTACATCTCTCTGTGGCAGATTTTGGAGTAGCCTGCTGCAATTTTGTTGGCATTACAGTGTACTTTGACCAATACATACGCTTGTGCCCAGACGTTGAAGAAGAATATGGTATCTTACCACAAGTCAATCATGACACTGGGATGATTCGTCACCACTCCATTTTTTCTTGTGAAACTCTGAAAGCTCTCTGTGAGGCTCAAGCCTTTGTGGCTGCTTTTTCCACACTTGCTTCTGTACTGTGGACACTCAGTCTTGCCCTGTATATCTACTGCCTGGTGGTGCACAGTAAGAGTAAGGCACACCTCAAGGTGGTCTGGGTGGCTTATGCACTCTGCTGGGGACTTCCTCTGTTCATCTCACTGTGGCTCATCAGCACAGGTGAGGGAAAGTGGATTGATTATTGTGCAGTGAGTATTGTGAAATAATCCTAGGTATGGTAGGTCCATCATTCTCACAGAATACATTCACTATTAAAGTGTGATAGTATTATTATTAACCCTCAGCGCGCATGCGTGAGAGGGTTTGTCTGTCTGTTTGTCTGTTTGTCTGTCTGTTTGTCTGTCTGTTTGTCTGTCTGTTACGCTCTGATTTTGGAGAATACTGACAATTAACAGTTGATTTAGGTATGAACTTACTCAGGATGAAGATTTAAGACCTTTTATTGTGCTACTTTTCTGAATTTCGGGCTAATTGTTGAGAAAACACGAAGCTTTCAGCTCCGCGGTAGGTACCAGCTTTTATTTGCAACGCCCCCTAGCGTCACGTCATAATCACGTGAGCAAATAATTTCTTACAGGCAGCGGTGTAGTTTGATTTATACTCAGGGAAGTTAACAGAGTTGAAAGAAGTGAAGTTTGGTGTTGAAATGCGTATCGGTGAGTGTTTTTTGGCTAGCTTAGCTTCTTCTCTTATGAAGACAGCGTTTCCGTGTACCATTTTCATTGGTCAAGCTATTTTGATGCCTCATTAAAATAGCTAACAGACTGCTTTTTCTTTTGGAAGGGAGATTATAGTGTAATAGCTAGGTAGTGCTTAATAGCGCTGAGGGTTCGCACCTTTGGTGCTTCATTATTATTATTATTATTATAATTATTTAATTATAATTCTGTTAATGTTTATGCTTATTGTTAATTATTACTTTATTATTGCATAATTATTAGCTATTATATTTAATTATAACTATTATTTTATTGTTGTTATTATTTTATTATTATTTTATTAATTGTTATGCTTATTATTAATTATTACTTTATTATTGCACGTATTATTACATTATTAGTTATTATTAGTTATTATTAATTATTGTTATTATGTTGTTGTTGTTTTTATAATAATAATTATTATTATTATTTTAGAGTCATATACTTAACTGTATGTTGATGTTAAGGTAGCTTGTGAAGGTGTTATGCTCTCTGAGTGTCATGTTATAAATGTATCACGGCATCAGTGTGTTTTTATGTATTAGCAACAACTAGTGCTACAGCAGACTAAAGCTTCATAATTGCATGTATTAAATGGCTGCTGGTAGGACTACAGTTATACAGAGATGAGAAATTATAGGCCATTTTGAAAGGTTTCATTTATCTCACTTTATTTTGTAAAAAAAAAAAATCTTTGCTAATTTTGAGTAATGCTTATTTGGTTGGCTTGACTCCATAACAAGAAGTGTAAGTTGGCCTGGAACTGTTTATATTTAGTAAAAGATTGAACTCAGCTGGTTATGTTGGCTGTGCTGGACTGGTTTCTGAGTAGCTTTATATTTGTCAGAGAGTAGAAAATTTGCCCAGCTAAGTTGTTCTGGACAATGCCACACAGCTACAGGATATATTTACTCAGTCATGTGATAGGAGTACTTCTTGCCTAGCAGAAAGAAGACTATAATTGGTATTTTGCAATAATTGGATTAGTCAGTTATTTGAACTAAGTGATGGATTGATTCATCCTATAGTTTTTGGTATCTGGCATAATTACTAGAGTAAACAAACCATTGATTGATTGGAAACTACAAGATACAAGTTTTACCAGTGGTCACTGTTTACTGTATGTAGCACGTGTTCTTGAATAGCACAGTAACTTATTGACTGTAGACTTTAAAAAACCTGTTCATTCATACTGTGAGAATGGATACAATTTCAATAGGGGAATAAGGGATGGTAAGTCTAGATGAATCGGTGCCTTTCCCCCCCACCTCAATTCTTCCTACCCTCCCGAGAAGAGCCCATCTTCAGTCCTTTGGCCAAGTCACTTGTGTGAATGACCATTCTCTTTTCTTCATTTTTGTACTTGTTTATGTTATACATAGTCCTTGCTCTCAATATACAGTTTGATTTTGAATACTAATTAGAATATTCACTTACACAATAGCCAAACTATGGTAACTATTGTATGCTATTCATAAGATACCTTGGATGGAAAATTGCATTCACAAACTTGCAGCTCTATACTTTAGTTTGTGCTTAATTCATTAGTTCAAAGTCTTGCACGTGAGTGAAGGCCTTTAGTGCTTAAGGAGGACTGGTTTATTGGAACTACAGCAAGATTCAATGATGGCTTATTGGAGAAAAAAATAATGCATAAGTGTCTAACAGAAAAATGTATTGCCGCTTAAAATAAATGAAACCATTTAATGTCCACATATCATTTTAATTAGCACTGGTGTTGTCTGTTCAATTAAAAAAAAACTGTGATAAGAAATTTGGGAGAACAGTTTTATTAAGTAGCAAATAATAATAAAGAGGAAATAAAGGGGGGGGGGGTGATGGAAGAGGGAGTGGGTTTGAATTATTTTGTCTCTGAACAGTTCACCCTAAATATAAACAACAAAGTTTATATGAAGGCTATGCAATTATCATTCTGCCACTCCCTCACATCTTTCATATTGTATTACATCTATGATTCTTAGGCACCAAAAATATCTCCATATAGCTTTCAATCTTTCCAACAGACAAGACTTGTTTCTCTCTCCATTCTTCTTTTGTTTCCCCAATATGTATAGGGGCAATTTAGGCTGCAGTGTATTTAAATTCATTGGGATACAAAAGCTGAACTAATATAGAAGTTATTATACGAATTATTATATGGCTTTTTTTTTTCTTTTTTTTTTTGCCAGGTCGTCTGGGCTACTCCCCCCATGGAGGTTCTGGGTGGTGCACATTGAAGGTAGACTCAGACGATGGTGCCAGGGACACATTTGCAGTTATATTTGGTAACGATCTGTGGATATACCTGACCTTCATCATGGTCTCCGCTCTCTACTTCACAACTCACTTCTACATCAAGTTTCAGGTGGGTAACATGCACTCAGAGTTTCAGGACTGGGCATGTGCCAGTACTGAGCCATTACCACAAGTGTCTCTGCAATATTAATGGGTGTATCTCTTTTCCCAAATCTTGATAACTTCACTCTGTTTCAACACCATCAAAAGTTTTCAAAAATTGGCTAGAAATGATAAACTGAAATGATCCCACCAGATTCTGTATCTAATAGTGTGGCACATAAAGTGCCAATTTGAAAATGGTACAGGGAGAATCACCGTTTAATTAAAGTAGCACGGGGGAAAAAGTGAAATGGCACGGGAAAAAGTGAAATAGCGTGGTTAGCTGTGTGTCATAGTACTGGTAAGTGTACATGTGTGCAACGCTAGCCTTGGAAACATACAGTTTCAGTAGTTTATAGTTGGAGACTATGCTTATGCTATGGAAGAGGTTTCAGTTATTCTTCAATGCAGAATCCGTATTAGATGAAATTAGTCCGGCAGGTGTGGAGGAGCCATACATGAGAACGAAGTTCCAAAGGAATTTAATCTCTCTGGCCTACAGAATTAACAATTGATACAGTGCAAATGATGTAAGAGCTGGCCTACTATTAGCGAGTGATAGCACTGGTAACATCTGCTATTAATCCTGAACAGCACAAGTAACCTCGTGTGATAATCCCAAACAGCACAGGTAACCTATGCTACTCATTTGATAGCATACCACAACTATAAGGTGTTGTTACTAAAAAACAAAAGATAAAAAAGGAAAATGGCGACATTGGGTCAAGTTTTATCCTATGAGCTATGAAAATACTAAGAACAACAATGATTAAATTAATAGCAAATTTTCTCGTTTTTTACGGCCAATAATATTGTTAATTAAAACTTAGCCCAACATTTCGATTAGTTTTAATTAACAACATTATTGGCTGTAAAAAACGAGAAAATTTGCTATTATTATTATTTCAGGCGAGAATGACTGAATCAATGATTAAATTTTATATTTTCTAGAGTGAGAATACTCATGAAACATTAATTGGTCCCTGTGTGTGAACCAAACATGAATGGTGGATGATGTGTAGTCTGTCACTGTAGCTACAACAGCAATTGGGCCTGAATAAAAAGATGTTGACAAACGCCTTGGGATTATAACTGTTGGACAAGGGATTCGATGAAGATTCAAAGCTGAAAAAGGAGGAGGGTCAAGTCTATTGTGACTCGAGTGTTTACGGGTTAAGGACACGAAGTGCACAATGGCTGAAAGGCTGTGGTGCCTGCAGAAACCTGTGTTTGCAGACAGTGCGGCAAACATATGCTGCACATTCAGATATGCTGCTTCTGAAGTTGACCCCTTGCCTCAGCATCTGTGAAGAGATATTCAAATACATGCCTGGCCATGTTGTAGTGTTTGTGGTAGGGTGATTGTCACACAGGCTGACTAGTGAGTCACGGACCCACACTTCACATCTTTATGGACAATAGTGGCTTTCCAAGAGCTGTGTAATGAGGTGATAGTATCAACTGCTTGAGCTGACGTACTTGTTTATGTCCTGCTTGGACTAATTTTTCTCTTGGTATTGAATTTGTCACCTTATCATTGTCATTGAATCATAAACCACACACTTTCAAGCAGAATATTGGCCAGTAATAAACTTAAACCATAGAGTCTTTTCAGTGTCATTATGGTTGACACCAAATTTGGTTTTTTCAAAGAATAATACATACATATGTGTATGTATTAGTAGTTAAATCATAGTCTGAGGAATTATCGCTGATAACCGTCCTGGTCTCAAGGGCAAACTGAGGGAAAGAGCAGTTATCTAACGATAATTCCAACAGTTGCCATGGTTTAACCCATTCACCAGCACAAGCGTCTACAGGCACTCAAAGATTATGTAATGCGGAAAACAATTATTTCTCCTAAATTAAAAATGGTAAAGCTTAGCTATGGCATCCAGAGCACGGCTAATGTATTGTTCTATATTTAACCATCAGTGTGAAAGCACGAGAGGGTTACAGTACTCTGTCTGTCAGTCAGTCATTCTGTCACAAACAGCAGATCTCAAAGGCGATGGCCTCTCGAACATTGAATGAAACTGTTGTAGTGGACAATTTAAGTCACCAGAATTTTTAATTCAACTTATTTTTCCAGAAAAAGCTAATCCTTTGGCCACACGACTGTAAGCTTTGGTAGGTAACGTATCCTATAGTCATGCTGGTCATCACGTGAGCAATTGCTGCCCACGGTAGTCTTGCTTTACACCATTTTCAGCTGTGTACCAAGTGCTTGGAGTTTCCCACTGAAACGGTGAGGTGAGTGTCTTTTGCATGTTACGCTACTCTTATGAAGACAGCATTAACGTATATCAACTTGTAGCCACATATTGACATATTCATACTGATTCTACACCAAATAGAGTATTCTTTTGGTCTAAGAAATTATTTTGTAATAGCTAGTTATAAGTTGAGGATTCACACCTTTTATGTTTCATTGTAGAATAGAAGTTGCTATTATGTAGGCCGGGCTAAAAAAAACTTAGCACTGGTTCGGAAAATGACTAGACATTTTACTGCATATTAGGTAGTGGAACTTGTCTATGCGACAATATTTTCAATGGCAAAAGTGAGAGGGAAGGAGGAGAGTTATATAGATACCATGGAGTACTACTAAGGAGACTAGTGAGTTGGATTTGCTCGCTAAAGCTGTCACTTTATCGCTAGTTGAGGATACAAGATTTCAACTTGAGAGCTACTAGAGCGTGCTGTAGGTAGCAAATATACTAGAGCTATGTCAAAGAGGAGATGGAAGTTGATATTACAGGCAAGACAATCACTTTTACATACATATTCATAAAAAGTGGCAGAGTGCTTGTGCGTTAGCAAGCGGTCCTGGGTTTGATTCCCGGTGGTGACCAAATATTTTTAACTCTGTATTGTTTAAAAAAGCCTGTGAAAGAGAGAAAATACATCTAATAAGTTTTCCCGGTAACATGGTGGCAAGGTATAATTTGCCTAATAGCTTTCCCCGGGTATGTGGCGCTAATATGATGTCATAGCTTTGTTGGTTTTTTCTTTTAAATTCCCACCAATGAGTAATGATCTGAGTGAGATGCCTTCTGAATGACCTTCTTGTGTCTTCAATGAAGGAATATGTCTTCTCTTCTGTAAGCTAGCAGAATATTCAGATGATGGTGATGTTGGTGATACTATTGGAAGCAAGAAAGGTAAAAAGTACGGAAGACAAGGTAGTGAGTGGGAAATAAGTTTTGAAGTATTATAGTAAGGAAATTGCTAGAGGGGTGTGAGTATAAGTGTGAAGAGAAGGACCGGAATTGACTCCTTTATTCTTTTGCCGAGCTTGCAGTCATACTCCCAAGGGTGCTCGGGTGCTCAGTGGGCAACAGCATTGCTGGTTGATAGTCTATAATATATATATCATGCACAAAATGATTGCTGATATTGCACTGGAATGCATACAGGTCACATGTGTTATGGTCACCATGACAACTATGCTAAACGACCAAGTTTGACCACAAATGTTCAACACTACATGTACTTTCCGTTATATATAGTGGCTAGGCTAGGTACTTTTTCAAGCTCCATTCATTTTTAAACAATATATGTAATCACTGAATTTTTGTCTGCCTATGAGAGGGTTTAGCTACTATTTTTTATATCATAGTTACAAAGTTCAAGCCGTTAAAAAACCAAATAAGGACTGGATATGTTGTTTTGAGGGAGAAAATATGTCCAACATTAACAGTTATTGCAGTGAGGGTCACTATAAAAGAAACAACTACTACAAGAGTGTACTTCGTTTCGTTTCCACTGCCGTTCAATTAGAGCAAATGATATCCAGTGAACTTCACAAGGCTAGACACTATACTCCAATGGATAATTCTCTGTGTCAGTCTACTTAGACAGAGATGGAGTGACAGTACACACAAGTAAACTTTGTTCATAAGTAAAAAAGAAATGGATTTTCCTTAAATCTGTATTACCATTGAACACTCTTTGGTAAAAAAAAACAACATTTTGTCCACATGCAATTTTTGGGGAGTGATATCACTTTACCATATGGCAGATACTGAGCAATTATATGATATAACTAATATAGCTATACATATATATGTATATATAATTTATATACTTAAGTAATGTTTAGTAATATACTGCGAACTTTTAATATGCCAATAAATGGACAGAAAAAGTATGTACAGATGAGAGTGCTGATCTGGCAATTCCTATCATGTATTAGTGCTTGAACATTAAAAAAAAATTGCTTCCCTAGCTAGTGAAACTTCTGGCAAGATCTTTTTTTTTTTCAAGATTTTGCAAGATCTTATGTTCAACTATGTATGAATTTGGAACGTATCCCAGTTTGATCTTGTTGATGATGCTTAAAACCTTGCCAAATTAATCATATCATGCATGTTATTTATTGTGAGATCTGGCATAGCTCTACTGAAGTCAAGATTTATCTTGAGAAGTTATGCAAGATACAATACATGAAATTTTCAAAGAATTACTATAACTTTGTTTGATCTTACCAAATAGCTATCATGCAAACTTGCATAATTTGAGCTAGATAAAAAAAAAAAGGCATGTATCACTGAACAGCATCAAATATTTCATCTACGCTTGTGAACGACGACGGTGTATGTATTCATGAATAATTCATGAGCTTTGTACGGGTTTGGTAAAGCATCGTCATTTCATATGGTAGGTAAAGTGTCATCACATTCAGTAGAAAGTGCTGGTTTAATTCTAAAAAGTGTGTGCAATAGACGCTGGAAGGCGGCGTAGGTTTAAAAAATACAAAAGAGAAGATTAGCTAATTGTAACTAAAAAGCGGGTGGAATCGGCGAGGTAGAGGCGTAGGTTTAATGGAAGAAGGAAGAGAAGGCAAAAAGGCGAGCGATTAATTGTGGCTAAAAAGCGGGTGGAATTGACGAGTAAAGTCGGGGTTAGTTTCCAAAAGGAAAGCGGAAGTACGAAATAGAAGACAAAAGGTTCCCAAAGTATGACAGAAATTCAGAAGCAGGAGAGATAGACAAAGGAAAAGGGGACTCAAGAAAAGAGCTGAAGATAGGAGAGGTGGGATATAAGATAAACTCAGAATATAGTTTAGAAAAAAATAACAGGAGAGGGAAACTTATGTAACCTTAACCAATGGTAGAGAATGATAACTGAGCAAGATTACTTGTGCTACTGTATTCTTACTTTGCAATACGTCAAGCGTCACTATGTGGCGGGGTACTTGCAATCTCCAAACTATGAAACTCACCAAATTGGTCCAAAATGGGTGATATATCACATTAGTGAGCAAATAAAGGAAGTCAATCCATATGCAGAGCCCCCCATTCCAAAATTTGGTCTTTTATAAGAACTAAACATCTTCAATTTAAACCACATAAGTGATAAGTAGTTGCACTGTACATGCATATGAATATTTTATTATTGACCATATCTGCCACATTATGTTACATTTAAATACTTATCTATCAGGAAAATAGACAAGATCTTACAAATTCTTAAGAATTTTTACTAGGATTGGAATATCCTATAAAGCTTAATGTCAAGGCTGTCATTTGTGAAATGTTGTGTTGATATAATGGCTGAAAGGTACAAGTAGCTCTCTAGGATAAACTCACAAGTGTGTGTGCCATTCACTCTGTGTGTTCTAGGCAAATTGTATTAACACCAACACTTCTATATTAACTATAATTTAATCTGTAGTAATGTCCATTTATTATGTGTGTGTGGGTGTAGTTGAAGCAATCCAGCCCCACCCTCCTCCAAGGCAGCAACAGAGCAGCAGTGAGCAAGGCAGACACCAAGTTCCTCCTCATTCCCTTCTTTTTCTTGCTGCTGCGTATGTGGACGATGATTCTAGTCATCTTGCTGGTCTATGCCCGCGTACATCCTCCACACTTCATCTCTCTTATTCTTCTCTATGCAGCTGTGAGTAACATCTCTTGCCTAAAATAGAGCTACCTCCCACATTGTATGAAAATTATGAAAATAAAATGGTGCAAGCAGAAGTGAAGTAGTGATGTCATAGCTAATGATATTTAAATGAGCACTGTTATAATTTTAATTAGACTCGGGTCAGCTCTATCAGCCTTAGCACGGGCGGTGTTGCAGTGTATTGATATAAGTGCAATCTTCTTCATGTGCATGAAGCATTCAACACTCACCCCATCATTCAGTGTGATCCTAGAATAGCAAGCACGACTATTTTACTAACTAACTATAGCTAGTTGTGGAATTTTTTGCAATGCATGCATACGAAAAATAATCTTTCTTTTTTTTCAAGTGGTGTTGGACCAGTTTTTTTTTAAATTTAAATGACTTTAATGAACCATGGTCGTGCAGGTTTAGCTTTATACCTCATGTGATCAATTTTTATTCAAACCAATGAAGTTTACGTCTGCTGTAAGAGTCAATATTTGGTTGAATCATCATCATCATCATCATCATCATCATTATTATCATCATTATTATTATCATTATTATTATTATTACTATTATTATTATCATTATTATTATTATTACTATTATTAGATTATTTTACTTTAAGTCTAGAATTGTTATTTGCTGGCAAGATAACTGCAAAAATTCTCTCAGTGAAAGAATTTTTGCAGTTATCTTGCCAGTAAATAAAAATTCTAGACTAGAGCTGGGCGATATTGGATAATCACACGTGATACGATACTTACCTGCATTATTGCGATAAAGCGATATATACGATATTTCATAAATAATATTTAACAAAGTAAATTTTATCCAAACTGAGCTTGCCGTGTTCATCAGCTTCCAGTCCAAAGTTAGTCTTCCGGGGTAAGATTGTGTTGCTTCCTTAAGCCAGAATTTGCCATTACTAGCTACTTTAAAAACTTTGCTAGAACCGCGTTACGGCCATGTTTAATGTCGGGTTTTTATCGCGGTGCAACGATAATACCGGTATATTGCCCAGCTCTATTCTAGATTTAAAGTAAAAAATCTAGTAATAATGATGATGATGATTCAACTAAATATTGACTCTTACAGCAGATGTAAACTTCATTGGTTTGAATAAAAATTGATCACATGAGGTATAAAGCTAAACCTGCATGTCATTTGTAACACAGATCTCAACATAGGTAAGCCCGTGAAGCTTCAATAGTCAGACTAACCCTCATTAACTAGCCAGATTGTTCATTTTCTCTAGCTACAAGAATAATGCTGGACAAATAAATTTCATTCTTGTGAACCTTGCTATGTGGTTTTAGTATATTATAACTCGGGCTTGCGATTTAATATGTTTGAATCCTAATTAACTGAGATGCTATAATTATTATTATTACCCTTCATCCCATTCATTTTGCTGCCTCCCCCCCCCCCCCCCCCCCCCCCCCCCCCCCCCCACCACCACCTCCCCTTTCCACTTCTTTCTACCAATTTCTATTCCTTTTGTTATTTATGCCTTATTCTCTATCAGCAGATTGTATAATTTGTATGCACATACTCCATGGAATTGATCGTGTACATGGTCACGCCTAATAATTATTCAGTATGAATCATGTCGTGGTATATGTAGTTCAAAGTTCTTATCCATAGTAACACACTCCAAGTAGGCATCACTGGTGCCACATCTGGAGAGGTCATGGGGCTAAACTGAGGGTTGAGTGAAGTGTAATGCTTTCTGGTTGGTAAATTTATTAACTAGATTATCATACTGGGAGGAGGCTCGAATACATTCTTTTCACTTGTAAACCACATATTTATAACATTCTTTCTAACTGCAGCTTCTGCATATCCTCTGAAATTTTTATCCCAAAAGCTATTCAATTTGGATCTTGTTTTTTTTGTTTTTTTTCAGGGTATCGGAGACTCTGGTCAAGGGTTTGTGAATGCCTTCCTATTTTGTGTCTTCACCCCTCGAGTACGACAGCACTTCGTGTACCTGATGAGGAAGGTGTTCTGCTGTGCTGGCAGTAACAGGTGGCTGCCATCGTATCGCTCAAGAGGTCGTGGAAGTGGCATCAGCCCAGCCCTCCACCAATCCCTCTCTTCCACATTCCCTGTTCTGCGAGGGAAGCTCTCCACAGCCATCAGCGACGGCACTCCATCGGGGACAGATTCTTCTGAGGACACTAAACTGATCCATAAAGCATATGTTCAGGTGACTGGTGTAAGGAAATAGGTCACTAATCAATTTATTGCTTGCATTCTTTTTTCAAGGATTGAGGCCAAGTTTTAGAATTTAAATTCATTCTCTTATGCTCAGAAACTCAAGTGAATAGTGACAAATTGCAGTCAAAAAAATTAAAAAAAATAAAAAATAAAATAAAAATATGATAAAAATGAGTAAAGGCATAGAAAAAACATGAATTCCTCACTGGTGCCAGATAAAAAACTGAAATATAAACACAACAAGCCACACCTGTTATTGTTAAACAGGCTGACTTTTATTGTCAGAATCAAGTTTTTCAGAGTCCTGCAAAAGTGCTGTAACATAAGATGGCTTCGAGTCGTAATCATCTTCTTCATCATCATCGTACTGTGAGGTGGTCTGGATGCTGGAGTAGTTTGGATGTGCGTTATCACTGGTCGTTTCTTCCTGTGGCTCTCTGAACTTGCAGCAAATGTACCTCACAAGTTTATTTCGTACATTCTTTGTGAAAAGAATGAACAAGATGGCATTCGAGAATCCTTGGGCAGAGTCCCCAATACCCTGAGGGGGAATAAATAAATAAATGCAGTAATTTAAGTGATTAACATAAACTATTGAAGGTTGCTAATACATGAACTCAACCTACTGGGTACCATCTTACAACAGTCAATATGTCGCCTAGTTTGATGATCGCAGTTAAATTTAGCAGGTGAACAACACCAACATGTGTTAAAGTTAAATTTTATACTAGGCGTGGCATGTTTGCTATGAAGCAAAGGCCACTTGTGTACTGGTCGATATTATACTCACTGTCCACCCACTGTAGAACTAGCTATGGAAACCTTTTACCTATTGGATCCTTTACACCACACCTGTTCAAATTGTAAGTGACCAAAGAAAAACCTGCTAACCAAATCAACTAATTCAATCATGGCAAGTGTGGGTGACTACCAATACCAACCAGTGGTGGGGGTGGTTCATTTGGGTAAAGGTCACCAGGTTGGTCACTATGCTAGAGGTAACCTCACTATAATGTAGGAACAATGAGAAAAGAGAATGAACGCTACCACATTATTTGTTTGATTGCTCCATTTTGTGTGAACACAACCTCCACTAACACAAGTTACTTAATGAGTGACACAAAAGAATCATATGAGGGTTGACTTCTAAGAGTTTGATATAAAGAAACCTTCATTGAGAAGTTTTTTTTTTGTTAAAAAAAAAAAAATGTAACAGCTACAATATATTATTCAGCTGAGACGACCGGGTCAAATCAGTTGGTTCATCATACTGTGAAAAAATTGCAAAAAATGCAGAGCCACATGACCAATAGCACGAACTACAAACATATGATCTAAGTAACGGGGGGGGAAATTTGCTTGGATCAAAATGAGATGGAATTTAATAGTACAACTATGACATTGTCTATCTGAGCCATCACAAGACCCTTCTAGAACAATATATTCTAATACACACCACTTGCAAGTTCAGCATCCAGATGGTGACAATAGTAACATGTGTGGTCAAATTTGAGCAAAGTAATGCAACATCTTACTCCACACACGGTATATGGACACTCAAGTAATACAAGATATGTCAGCTACTGATAAGCAATTACTCTAACGATAATTTACTTACTGAAAAGAAGATCAATGTGAAGTTGATTGCTTTTGGTATTTGATTGTCATGGAGTCCAACATAGACATAGAGGATGTCTAGAATTACTCCCCACATTCTCAACAAGACAAATATGACAGGAATAAAAATGAACTTGTAGTCAATGTGGTTCATGGATGACCAGAACTTCTTAGAGGAGATCTGGTAGGACTCTTGGACTCTCCTTGCCTACAATAGAGTAGTAATAGAATGATGATACTGTAATAATAATAATAATAATAATAAATAATGATGATGATGATGACGATGATGATAATAATACTGTAATATAATAATAATAATAACAATAATAACAATAATAGCGGTGAAAACTATCACTACATGGATGCGTTATAGTAGTAGGGCAGGGTTTCATACAGGATTTTTTTTCTGGGGGGAGGGGGGGGAGTTTAGGAAGGAGGGGGCCACGTGTTTGTTTGACCACACCCACTTTGTTGAAACCACACCCATTTGATTAAAAATCGTCTCAGGTCTAGAATTAGTGACATCAATCTTGGAAGACTAATGCGTATTGTAATTGAAGGAACCTCTGGACCTCAATTAACTGAAGTGAACCTTCACCAAATAAGTAGTAAATTATTATTATTAATTTATTTCATGAAATTCTGGGAGGGGGGGGGGGGGGGATCCCCAGGGTGCCCCAGGGTGCCCCTACCTCTGTATGAAACTCTGTAGTAGGGGCAACACCATTTATTCCTTAATAAACAGCCATAATAGTTGCTATGACTGAAATCTTTCACAAGAAAAAAAAAGTAACAACATCAGGTCAGTCATTATACTAGAGATCGTAAAGTGTGATAATAGTGCAAGAGATACCAGCACACAACATTCCCCCAGAAGTGTAATTAGATCAAGACTTCAGTTGTAGCATTCAGAGACTCCACCACAGCTTCACAAAGCCACAACACAGATGCATATCATCACACACAAAAATAAAGCGATCATTATTTTTAGAGAGTGAGTGAAATTGTCAGGAGTATATCCGGCAGCTTCCAAATAGAGCACATGATCCCTTAGTCTGTTACTCCTGGTTGGCTTAACTTCCACTATAACGATATTCATGACCCTTCCATCTAAATTCATACTACCTCTGTTTTTTCAAAGTTTGTACTGTTCATTATTCATTGGAAGACCAGCTGCTGTGTCCTCTATACTGTAATTAAAGCACGTGCTAATATTGTGCTGAATCATAACTTTCTAACTGCTCTGAGAAGTTAGGTCCAGTGAATGCATAATCACTCACTGAAGTTAATGCGTGTGGGAATGAGGATAGATATTTGTGATTCCCATACATTGTCAGCTCACAAAAGTATACCCAGAATTTTTTTTTAAATTTAGTACACGTAAATATGTGACCGGTTTTGGGGAAATCGGCCTAAACGCGGCAAACAAATTTTTTCAGTATCCCCGGGTAAAGCCTTATGGGTCGATTTTTTTCGAAAAAATTTTTTATGGCAGAAATGGATAGACACCAGTTAGCTCTAGCTTATGACGCATTGTAAGCTCTGGCGAGCTCTAGAACTCATGCTATGAGGCTAGAAACACTAGCCGGTTGGACTCGTGTACGGAACGTTGCTAAGAAATTATTGGCGGGCTTTTCACTAACAGCGGGAAAAAAACTGTAGTTAATTAATTCACTTACTATTCTACATAATCACTCACTGAAGTTACTCACGCAATTCTTGCCATCATAGTTTCTCAAGGAGCCCTGCATTAAGCCTTTTAGACTTCTTTCAACCTGCCTGTAACAGGTTTATTCCATAGTGTCCCGGAGACACGCGGTAATAGTATACGGACACAAGGCACGCCCCCTGACCTTAGCAACACCTTTAAGCGGCGTTTTTTCGAAATCAGCAATAATAAGTTTAGCAAAAATACTGAAGTGTTGTAGTGCGTACGGCGAAGACGTCTTGTGCTGCAGCTTCCAAATTAGGAGGACGGCATCCCAAGGCCCCGTGCAACCTACTAGAATAAATTAGAAACTTTAGATGCCACGTTTAGGCCGATTTCCCCAAAACCGGTCACATATAAGAATTATAGCAAATATTACTGGAAATAAACCAATTGCACTCATGTCCTACACTATGCATTGGCACCCGTGGCAACAAATGAAACTTCCAGTTTTTTTTAAAAAGTTTATAGTAATTGTCACTGGTGGAAGTAATTCTAGTGACTGGCACACACCTTGTAACTGTGAATGTAAAAAAAAGAATACTCTCAGAAAATTTGCAGATTGAGTATGATGCTCAACCACCGGGTAAGAGGTGGACAATGATGCAGACCCGGGGGGGGGGGGGGGTTTTACTGGGAAAATAAAAATGAGAAGGTAAGAATATAGCAAATAAAGAGGCGTGCTAATTACAAATTCAATGATTCTATTGAATATGGTGTGTTTGCACAACTGTCACTACTAATACTTGTGATTGTCAGAGCCACTCACCTCCACAGACACGAAACACTTGAGAGCCACATAGATAGTAACAATGAGGAATGCAGAGACATATATCCACATGTCGTAGATAAAGATGGCGTTGAAGAAGTACCTTTTATGAACGTTCAAAGGGTCTATAGTGATGAGAGAGCACCATCCTGGGGCATCGTAAGGAGCGAAGCCAAGTTTGCCAGTTAATACAGACCACAGTGAAAATACAGTGACGAGTCCGTAGCAGATGACAAAGCTTGCATAAAACACATACTGAGACAACTGTGGCTTCTTGGAATGTATAATGACAACGTAGAGATAAGCAGCTAATGCAGTCGTCCATAAAATTGAACCCATGGAGAAGAACATGGCGAAAAATGCCTGAGCCTTGCACATACTGTCAATGTAGGGCTTCACCACTAATTTAGTTGCGTCTTGATTCACGAAATAGTAATGGTCAAAGTAGATGGACAGTCCTATTAGATTAGCCAAGGACACCCCCAAGTCCATCAGTGATATGTGGAAAAGGATATGCTTTGCTTTCGTTTTTTTCTTCTGAAGGAGATACGACAGTATGATGAGTGAGGCTCCTATAATTGACAAGCAGCACGTCACTCCAACTACTATTCTGCCTTCTCTATTTTTATTTCTGAAAAAACTTATATTTACAGAGTCTGGAACGAAAGGCGGGACCATGGTATACCAACTGTCTGAGCCGTTCTCCGCCATTCTGAGGAAAGGGACCCCAACTATAAGCCGAGAGCGGCAGGGTCACCACACTACAGTACACGCAGGACAATAGAAAATCTATCAAAATGCAGGTTTTTAGCAAAAACCCACATTTCCGCCCGATGCGCCGACCTTTACCTTAGACAAAACACTTTAATACAATACTGGTGGGTGGGGCTGCGAAGTTAGTAGTTGCTATTACACAAGCGTGACGGATATGGAGGAGAACCTTTCCTGCAATGGGACTCCCTTGCCTGAGTCTAGAGGTGGTGTTATCGTAGCAAGTGTGGTGCTGTCTTCTACAACTTCACTTCTCTCAATTATTGGCTGTTTTCTTCTCGTGTTCACTTACCTCGCTTACGGCAATCTGAGAACGAAGGGTCGAGCTATGCTAGTCCACTTGTCGATTGCAGACTTGATAATTGTGATCTCTCATATAGTTGGCCTGTGGAACTACACGAAATATATAAATATACAAAACTTAAATGAAAGAAATAATTCCAATAAAGATCCAATTTGTGTCACCCAAGGAGCCTTCCTCGTTTTTGGTACTGTGGCTTCCCTGCTATGGTCCAATGCTATTGGCATCTACATGCTCATTTTAGTAGTGAACAAAAGTGCAAGAGCGGCCATGATCCATCGAATATTCTACATAGTCTCCTGTGTAGTGTGTTGGATTGTTCCCGTTTTATTAGTGGCTGTCAGTGCTGGGAAACACTATCTGGGATTCCATACTATTGGAAGTACAGGTCAGAAATTTAAAAAATTCATGGTGCAGGTGCATGGTTTGTCAGAAATAGTGGACATATAATTAGCCCTAGGCAATTGCACTACACCAAGTGCACATGTCTTATAAAGGAGATATAGTATAGGTCGATAGAAAGCCCTTTTCTGATTCACATCGTCTTATAGTCTTGGACTACTATCCTTACAACCTGTGCAATTAAACTCTGATATACTAGAGCACCTTAGGTTCAAACTTTCAGTGCTACTATACAATAGCTAGCTGTTGACAAATCATTTCTCAGACAAAGAGAATGTATTATTGTTTACAAAAGAAGGTATTTAATGCTCAACTTTCATAATGTGTCTTTAGCTTTCTTGTGTGTGTTTACTTGTGGAAATTAGATTTACCTTCACAATTAATATTTTAGATTGTTACATCATCAATGAACCCATTGATAACAATACTCATGGATATCAATTAGCTGAAGCATTCACCTATGAGATTTGGGTCTACTTGACATTCATCATCCTTCCAATTCTATACTCCATCACATTTTGTTATACAAAATGCAAAATCAATAAGGTAGGTGTTTTTTTATATAATTAAGAAACGAGTTCGCATCCAATGGTTTCTATGGACTTCTGTTGATAGAATTGCAAAATTAGAAAATCATTTTATTATATGTATGTCAGGGTTTCATTTAGGGGGGGGCGAAAGGGGGCATTTGCCCCCCCTTGGGTTCTAAATGCCCCCCCTTGGATTCTAAGTGCCCCCCACCCTTTTGAAAGAACCGATATTTATTAAGAGAAAAATGTAAACCAAATTAATAATAAACAATATTCACACAGCAATTCGTCTAGGTTTTTTGTTCCATACTGTAATAATGTCATTTAATTGTGTAGATGAGAGCGTCTCGGGTGTCTCCATGGCTATTTTCATCAAATAGGATAATTGTGATTGCCCAATTCGATTTCGAATTCGTGTTTTAATTAGTTTCATTTTGGAGAAGCTCCTTTCCACTGAAGCAGTGCTGACAGGGATAGATAGACATATGTTTGCCAGGGTGCTAATGTTTGGAAAAATTTCACTAAGCATATCACTTGTGGTGAGCTCTTTCAACTGCAAGTGCAGGTTACCTTTCGGCTTCTTCGATAAGTAGCTTCGAAATGTTTTCCACTCCTCTCGGGTTTCGCGGGAAATAAGAGCTTCTTTGGTGTATTCATCTCCACCAGCAGTCTTAGCAGGCAGCTCTGCACCATAGTGAGCTAATAGTACATCTATTAAGTCCTCACCATATGTATGGAAGTCAGAAGAGTCAGCAGCTGGCACTTTCTTCGGATCAAAGATGCCAAATGAGGAGACAATATCTTGTGAAATAAATCTGCTGGATATGTTTGCCTTCAGCATCCTGATAAACGGTTCAGCCACTTGTCCTTGGAATGTAGCAATGCTTTCCGTGGTTAACGTGATGTCAGTGACTTCTTCGATCTCATTCTTTGCATCCATCAGTTCTAATACCCAGTTAGCAGCAGGTAACATGGCATCATCAAGTGTATTGAGAGTGGCATCAACAAGAGGGGTGATAGCTGTCAAGTCTATTCTCTCAGTCTGGAGAGCTCTGCTCAACTTCGCCACTTGTGGCAGAACATAATCAAGGAGGTATATGGCCACTAAAGTTGAGGGCCTACATAAGGCTTTACTGATACCTAGAGCTTCAGGTGCATGTGTCTGCTCATAGATATTGTTTAGAGCAGTCACAATTGCACTGTAGCTAGCTTTGACTGCCTTCACACAGCGTTCATGGGACAGCCAGCGAGTATCTGATGGTTTCACAACTTTCAGCTCAGGTAAGTCAAGCACCTGCTGTACTGCTTTGAGACTCTCAGCTCGCTTAGGAGAATAGTGGAAAAATTTCCAGAGGGTGGTGAGTGTGATGTACACATGTTTTATCCCACTGGTAGCATTAGCTGCTTGAACGCATGCTAGCTGTAGCAAATGGCAATGGCAGTGTACGAAAAGTGCATGAGGTGAAATTTTCTTCAGGAGACTCTGCACACCATTGTGTTTCCCAGAGAAAGTAGCTGCTCCATCGAATCCCATACCCACCAGCTTGCTATTCTGTATGTTTTTATCTTTCATGAATTCAACAAGGGCAGAATAAATAGTCTTTGCATCAGTAGCTTTCAATGGAACTATATCCAAGAAGTGCTCAACAGGTTGACCGTCCATGTTCACCCAGCGGAAGAAAATTGAAAGCTATTCTGTGGTCGTCACATCAGTGCACTCATTTGCCATTATGCTGAAATGGGAAGCTTGGCGAAGCCGTTTCAGTAAACATTCTTCAGCCCATAAGCCAACTGCCTCAACAAATTCAACAACAGCAACTTTAGATGTGTAGGTTGCATTTAATCTAGCTCTTTCAAGGAACCCCTTTAAATCTTCTGCACCACCACTTACGATTAGATCAATAAGTTCATCAAAATTTGTTGTGTGGGGAATGTGGCGACGAGCTAGAAAATGGGTGCAACGAATTAGAGCTTTAATGGCCATTCTGTTCTTCAACTTTTCCTCATCATTAATTTGTTGGAGTTGCTGAATGACTGACCCTTCTTGTAGTGCTGTAGCTGCAGCCATCTCTGCTTCACATGATAGGAGGTGAATATCACTCTTTGCATGAATTTTCATCTTCTCTATTGCCTTCTTCCAGTTAGTGAAAGGTTTTGAGATCCATGTTCCTCCTGTTCTTTGAAGAGAAATTCCTCTCTTCCTGCAAACCTTACAAACAGCTCCTTGGAAATTTTTATCAAACATCAGCCAATTGAAGCTCTCTTCCCATTTTTTGTTGTATTTTCGACTGCTTGCAGTGATTTTCTTGCTTTTCTCATGTGTAGTTAATCTTTCCTTTGCATGCTTCTCATGGACAATTAATCTTTTCTTGGCAGGACTTTGCTCCAAAAACTCAGTATCAGATTGATTGCTGTCAATTTTATCTTCTGTGTCACTGCTACTTGAGTGGCCAGGTGACTTTGAAGAGCTTGCACCACAGAAGAAAGAGCGAATATCCATTTGAGACTATCTAAGCTGTCAGGGACTACGAGTGCTTAGAGTTCTGGTTCTGGAAGTTGTAGAATCTGTATAGATCAAAACTCAACAACTGCTACGGTGAGCTGAGGGCTGGCCTTTTTATAGCCAGCCAGCAACCGTAAGTGTGAATCAACGTGTGATAAACCTAAGGGGAGGTGAGAGTCAGAGTTGAATAGTGTGTGAAAAGCATCTAAATAGTGAATGTCACAGTTGACTGAAAATTGCTAGACGGTTGAAAATGAGTAGCTGAATTAACTTGTCAGGATCTGACATATGCAGACCTCATTAGATAAGATTATGTTTTTTTAATGTAGGACATAGGCCTTCCAATAATTCTATTTCACTCCCATGGTGACCAGTGCCGCCCGCCCCCCCTTACATTTTCAAAACTCTATTTTGCCCCCCCTTGCAAGAATGTCTGGATGAAACACTGTATGTTAAATTATATTATTTATGATTGTTTGTGTTGAGAAGATATCACTAGCTATACTCTCTTGTCATATGATGTCAGTAAAAGAAGGCTGAGAAAGAAATTATAAATCATTTTAATACTCATTTGTACAAGTAAAGCAAATTACAGTATGAAACTGTTCAGATGTTGTCTTTTAAGTATATCTTTCTGTCATTATTTCAGAATAAGCCAGGCAACACTCCAAATATACATTCAACTCTAGAAATGAAGCTTCTATTGGTGCCAGTTGTTTTTATACTTCTGAGAATATGGAGTGCTGTATTGGGACTCTTTGCCTACTTCATTGATCCCCAAGGCTACCAGTGTGAAGATGTTTCTATAGCTATACATCTTTTAGACGTAAGTATGTGACTATCACTCTAGCTAATGCATAGCAAATGTGAACTTTGGACTATAACAAGTTTTTTTCGTAGATCAATTGTTCTATTAGTTTTGTCAAATAAATACTATGAAGTCAAATTGATTTGTGAGACGAATTTTTATGATTTCAGATTCAAATAAAGTTATATATTAAAGAGCAGTTGTAATTTATACAATAATGACTGATAATCAAATACTTTTATGATTATTTTTCAGAGTGTTGGAATCAATGGCCAGGGATTTGCTAATGCAATTCTATTCTGCATATTAACACAGTCTGTGAGGATGAAATTGAAGAAATCATTCTACGATAAAATTCGCTCATTCTCATCATGCATAAGATGTAGAAGACATGAAGTGTTGGGTGAAGACTTGTTAAACTCAACTAGTGAATTTGAGGAACTTAAGGAATCCACTGCTTCAAAAAACTATCAATCAATCAATGACTGATTGTTTGTGTTAAGATATCACTATTTATACTCCCTTGTCATGAAGATGTCAGTAATGAGGTTGACATTTTATTTGTCCGAAGCCTTGATCAGTGTTAATAAACCCTTTACACAGTATTTAACATCAACAATAATAATAAAGATAATGTAAATATACAATATAATAATAATAATAATAATTATTATTATATTATTATTATTATTATTAGTTCACAGCAACAATCAGTGTTTGTTCACATTCAATAATACACTTGGTCTGGTGGAAGTTTCATTACAGGGGAGGAGACGGCATTAAAAATGGTGGAGCTACAATGTTGTCATGTATCAGAATTGCCTACTACATATTATTTGGTTAGGTCTAAATGAAGCTTCAGCAAATATTATTAGTTGCACACAGTGCAGTTGTAACCAGTGTTCTGCCTATTAGTTATGCTTAGCATAGCTAATGGCTTTGCATGTTCCAGATAACAGCCTCCAGTTTTGGGGTGGTTAAATTTTGACTTTATGGGAAAGTAAAACTGTTGTTTATTGTTCAACATAAGCGGGTACAGCAGGCGCAGCCTCTACCTATATAGTCTCGCTTACCTACCTACTCTTTACCTAATGATGGCGCCACAAAATTGCTAGTCGAATGTTGGTAAAGGGTATCGACGCATAAACAATTTAAACAGGGGGGTGGGGCTCAATTCAATATGGATGAAGAAGGTGAGCAATGGCGTACTTTCTTGAACTGCTCGGGGAAAGACATCCGCTCCTATCCCGTGTTCAGCAACCCCATAACAACGGCGGGAGCGGTACTCACCACGACTACGTCAGTTCTTTCAATCCTCGGCTGCTTGTTAATCATGTTCACGTACTTCGCTTACAAAGAACTAAGGACTTACGCCCGAGCTATGTTATTCCATCTATCCATAGCTGATCTCGTCATCGTAATATCCCACATAGTGGGCTATTATGAGAACTACCTGTGGTACTTGGAGAACCCAAACGAGATTCCAGGCTCTAGTACCAATGCTCTGTGTGTGTCACAAGCTGCCTTTCTAATTTTTGGGTCCATTGCTTCGTTGATGTGGTCTACAGTTGTGGGACTCTTCATGGTGGTGCTGGCAGTGAACTCCAAACAAAGGCAGAGTATTAACAAAACCTTTTATATCATATCATGTATTGTGTGCTGGTTAGTGCCCTTGGTCATCACAATCTGCATTGCTGCATATCAACTTCTGGGATTCGTACTGGCTGGGGCTACAAGTAAGGCTTGTTTTGTGAGTGGCATCTATTTTTATGGTGGCACACTTGAAATAAATACTAAAAAATTAATAAAAATTGTACTAGTGAAGACATTACTTCTAATTCAGTATTATGTTTACCCTGTTTGCTGAGAGCAGACATCTTTTACTACTTCACACCAAAAAAGGACATTATTGTATACCCTCTTACTATGACCCACTCATCAAAGGTAACTGATTAATTGCTTTTGTAGCAACCAAAATAGTAGTGTAGTATCCCATTTTACTAGTAGTAAAATCGTATCCATTACCGTGTCTGTGTATGTATAATAAATATATATAGATATAGTAATTTTTATTTTGTATACAGGTTGCTATATAATCAACTATCCAGCAAGGAATATCACCAAAGAAGATTATGTGACAGCAGAATTCTTTAGCTATGAACTTTGGCTCTATTTGTCCTTCATTCTGCTACCATTTTTCTATTCTATTGTCTTCTACCACACACAATGTAAACTAAGGGTAAATGTTAAACACATCAAATGATAATTCTTACAAGTCTGTTATATTCTTTTCTTTTTTTTCAGAGAAAGTATGAAGTTCTTACAACCCAAAGGAAGAACAGTCCTGAATTTAAACTATTGCTGGTTCCCACAATTTTTATTATTCTGAGGATTTGGGGAGGAATCATTGAAGTGATGGTGTATTTCAGTGGTGGCTTACATGAATATGGATGCTCTCAACTTGCAGCTGCAATGTCATTGGTGGATGTAAGTAGAAGGGATAAAAAACAATGTAGTGATTTCTCTCTTAATAAAATGGTGGATAAGGATCATTACAGATCATAGGAATAACACATGGTGAGGCAGATAGACAATCACCTCACCAGAGTTACATAAAACCACACCCACTATGAAACCTTGTGCCCTCATTTTCCAATTTGTCAACAAACATTAATGAGAGCAAAAGTTAAAACTATTTAAGCCACACCCATGACAATTTTATTGCCAGGCCTCTACGATCATTATTGAAATAAATAAATCATCAAAAACATGCCGTTGGACAATAGAGTTAATGTACAATTAGAATTGCATGCGTTGTTTAGTTTCCTTAGAGACCAGTTATGGAGTAATGACATAATCATTAGCTAACTTCTTGCCCTTGAATTTGGTTTGATGAGTCACATGATGATGTATCTTCACCCAGCTTAACGCATTAATGCGGCCACGGAAATCAATCACTTTAAAAAATACAATATTAAAGCGATGTGCGATATACGGTAAAGATGCCTAAAAGACTGCTCTTTCCGGTTAGTCAGTTAAAAGTAGCAGCAAACGTATTTGTTGTGAACCCTTTACCGATTTTTCAGACCTTTCTATCAGAAGCTTATGGCTTCTTGTTTACAACCTTCGAGGCTACTGAGCTTCCAGAGAACGGAGATTTTAGGGAGAACAAAGTAAGGACAGATAGTTAGCTACCCATGCAGCCATTTTCCTGTATAATAGAAAGTGGGTGAAGCCTCAGGGAAGTGTGCATAATCAAGCAACTAAATCCAGTAGGATGGAGGTCTATCTCCTACAGGTATTAAGGAAGGGGTGATGAAGCTGTAGTAGTAGACAACTTGCTAGGAGTATGAGAGCAGCAAGCAAGAGAAGGTTTGATCCAGTTTATTGGAATATTAGAAGTTACTGTCATACTATTCTTTGTTGAAACCACTTATTTACCTATATAAAGTTGGACTTTATTGGCGAGCGAGCGAAGCGAGCGAGACACTATCAGGGGTACTCAATTGAAAATCGGGGATGTTTGTTAATGGCGAGCGAGCGGGACAGTATTAGGGGTGGATAATGCAAAATCGGGTATATGTTATATATATATGTGTGTATGGATGGTACGTATGCCCTTTAAACGCGCGCACGGGGAACTTTTTTCTCCAAAAAACACGGCTTTTTAGGCTTGACCCCAGTTTATTCTGAAACTACAGCACTAAGCAAGCCTTACTTTATACTTAAGCTCCGAAGTGTGAGAAAATTCCTGTGAAAACGCTTGCTTTTCAAGAAACAAAAAGTTATTCGACCGGTTACTATGGCATTGAAGACCCTTTTCCAGACCTAATTTCAAAACTTCGCCGTTTTAGGGGGATACGGAGTGCCGCTTGTTGGTTGTCAAGAGTCATTGGTAGTCAGAATGCCGTAGTATTAATGCTTACTACTCGAGGGAAGCTGAGGTAAGTACGTAATTCCATATTAGCTAAATATGCAAAAATAACTCTGGCCTCTCTTTTTTTGTAGCTAAGAGCTTGTTGTCAACAGTGACTGGTAAATTCAAGTAGTCAGAATGGCTCAAATTTGGTACTACAAAAGTTACCACTGCTCAAGAAAATGAGGTAAGAAAGTAATTTTGTATTTGTGTGCTAAAATGTATTGTCTTTTGTTTTTGTAGCTGAGAGCTTGTCAAGAATTCGAGGTAATTCATATAGTCAAAGTAACTTCAATTGGATACTACAGAAGTTATCGATACTCAAGAAATTGAGTGCAGTATAATTCAGCCTAAGTAATCTGATTTCTATTATGTGCACTTTAGAAAAAATGTAATACATTCCTAAATGCATTCAATGTAATCTATTCACAGCACCTATGCTGCATGTTTCGGCAAAGCTACAGCACACACTGCACACAAGAACTTCAAACATCAGGAAGCACTACTTTAATCTTGCTGCTGCTGTTCAGGGTACAGGAAGATAGATTTCATTGGACTGTGTGAGTTTCAGGAACCCAGATACAGCATTCGTTCCTCAAAAAACTTGAAATTAACATTGGTATATCATATTCCATGTCTAGTTGATCCATATTAGATGTATTATCTCTCTTTCACAGGCTTTTTAAACAAAATACAGAATTAAAAATATTTGGTCGCCACCGGAAATCGAACCCAGGACCGCTTGTATAGCGCACAAGCGCTCTGCCACTGAGCTACAACAACCACCCCGCGAACAAACACTCCAATCTAATATGCCGTACAGATGCAAATTTCATTGCACAAAACAACTTCAAGTGTATTATATTCCTAGAATTTCAGGAAAGAAATGTTATTTTGCAAGCAAAACTGTGTGTAAATTGTAATTTACAGATATTGTCTTTCCATGTTTTATCTCTAATTAAATGAAAGTAAAAAAATTGAAGAAGTTAGGTCCTGGAAATGAGACTTTTTATTTTTTAACTCCTTTAGAGGACGAATTTGACACGCCAGATTAAGTCTTAATTAACAAAATATTGATTATTAGAACTAGAATATTTGCTATTAATAAAACATGAAAAGACAATAACTGTGTAACGTACAATTTACACACAGTTTTGCTTGCAAAATAACATTTCTTTCCTGAAATTCTAGGAATATAATAAACTTGAAATTGATTTGTGCAATGGAATGTGCATCTGTACGGTATAATATGGAGCAAACAGACATGGAATATGATATACCAATGTTAATTTCGGGTCTTTGGAGGGACGAATGTTGTATCTATATATGGGTTCCAGAAACTCACACAGTCCGATGAAATCTATCTTCCTGTGCCCTGAACAGCAGCAGCTTTGCCGAAACATGTAGCATAGGTGCTGTGAATAGATTACATTGAATGCATTTAGGAATGTATTACATTTCTTCTAAAGTGCACAGAATAGAAATGAGATTACTTAGGCTAATTTTACTTCACTCATAAAGAGCATGACCACTACATTCCCATACTGTGACATTTATAGATACATTTTACTGGGAAGAGATTCAATCCTGTAAATAATAGGAACTGTTTTGGCTATTGGTGTTGTCTTCTATACTAATCATTATCATCAAATATGTTCAATGATTCAATCATTCTAAGCAGTTTTCCTAATGAAATTTTATATTTCTTGCCCAAGTTCTCCTCGTCCTTATTTTTAGTAGTTTGAGACTTAGAAGTTAAAAAAATCAATCATATAAAAATAGTGTAGTTTTAGGCTCGCTCGCCATTTGTGCCCAAGCACATCACTAGTTTATATATATGTGGGGACGTACGTATGTCATTTGTACTTTGACCTTCGCGTGTTTTTGTGTTAGTTCGGTGGTCGACCCCGTCCCAAACTTCACTAAACAGAATCCTATGGTTTAGCGATCATTACCTGTATCACCCTAGAAATTGAATTGTTTATCATTTGAATTCTTTTGCGGGTTCTGTTAAAACTTGAAAACATACCGGAAATCTATTTCTATTCGAGTTTGTGGCGGCGGTGAGTCAATGCGCTCTTTGTCATAGTTATAGCTGTACGCAACAGAATTTACTTGAAAACCCATTGTCCACTAGAACCACGAAGGTTAGTCTTGTGTAGGTATGTCCAGTTGTGTGCATCACAAAGATAACTTTTAAATAATGTGTACACTCGAACCTCTCTTATCCATTCGTCTAAGTTACGAACACCTCTGTCTACCGGACACAAAAAAATATTATTGACTGCGTACGGATTGTCAGTGTAGTCGGAAAGTTGCCTAATTAAACGAATAAAATCGGGAAAATATTTCGCGCGTGGCACTTCGAGTGTATTCAATCGTAGCATTGTGTGTGGAGATGGAGCAGGGAAATCAACAGGCAGTTAGTGCATCTAGCTAGTTCTTCTCAAAACTCTTTGATAGGCAGTGGGGCTGCTAGTTCTTCTAAGAACTCAACAACCAGCGGTGGTGGAGGCAAGGTCGCGGTAACTAAACGCAAGCGTAGCATTTTAACTCTAGAAAGAAAGCTGGAGATAATATCAGAAGTTAAGAAAGGGAAGTCAGTGAGGCAGTGTCTGGACAGTTTGGTGTTCCAAAATATACAGTGAATGATATTTGGACATGAACGATGAAGAAATTGAATGATATTTGGACATGAACGATGAAGAAATTGAATGATATTTGGACATGAACGATGAAGAATTTGTAGAAGATGTGTTGCAAGAGAGAAGAATCTGAGTCCGAAAATGAAGATGAAGCTTCTTCAAATGCATGCAGTTACTCCATCGCAAGCTTGTGCTGCTTTCGATACTGCTTTGGAGTGGTTGGAGTCCAAAGGCAACACACACCCTGCACATCTTATGCTGGTAAAAAGTTGGAGGACGATGCAGCTCAGCGTCGCTTGAAATCTATGAAGCAAACTAAAATCACTTCATATTTTAAATAAATTGATTGATGTATTTACAGGTGTTTTTGTTAATTTTAAGTACTATACTAATTCAATTATCGAATAATTAATTGTATACACGGTTCATCACTGAAAAAATTAAGTATTTCTGAGTTACGGACATTTCATAGTTACGAACACCCCTTGGTCCCAGACTGTCCGGATAAGAGAGGTTTGAGTGTATGATTTTTTTTTTTTTTCAATTCAAACAGTTGCGGGGAGGGGTTACTATGGCATTGAAATGCCTATATGTATAAACGTAATTTAAAAACTCGCCATTTGTGCTCAAGCACATCACTAGTTATTCTATAACCTTATTGTATACATTAAAATACTTTATTCACATATAAATATATATATGATTGGAAAAGAAATGAGAATAGATTGAATTTCATGAAACCACATGTAAACCTTGGTACTTAGTTGCTAGGGAACCAAAACCACATTATCACGTTCATTAGGTCCACAGCTTCCTGGTAACATGTTGTTAGGGAGTTTATGAAAATAATATCAGGATAATTTGTGATGTTGATTTACCTGTTCAAAATTCCTGGAAAAATAAATAAACGGTGAAAGGGTTAATGCATTGTTTCATACAATTTCTTTACCGTTCGCAAAGCTTCCTCTAAGTCCACTTGGTTGATAAAATATCACTTTCTGGTTCACTTCAGTGTTAATTAGCTCAACTCTTGCTATTTTGCTGCTAGTTCAAATTGAATGTATTGTTTCCCCCAAGAAAAAAGTTGCACTGAATTTATCAAATTAATGCATATCTTACAATACAAAGTAATATAAGCATATTAAAATATTACATAGAATGTATAATATATATGTATATTATATTGTTATTGTTGTTTTTATTTGGTGCATTGATTTAAATTAACTTGATGGTAAATATTAATAGGGTGTGGGCATAAATGCTCAGGGACTAGCCAATGGAATTTTCTTCTGTTTACTGACAAAGCCAGTCAGAATTCGGCTGAAAGGGACTGCCAGAAAGCTACTCCTGAGGCTACATATGATTAAAGATGATGATTCTGCACTTATACAAGAGCTGAACCCTTCATCAGAATCCAAAGATCGTGTGGTTCTCTCTGACACATATGAAGCCGTGAATTCATAAACTTGTGTAACAAATAAATAAAAAATTATCACAAATTGATATTATATTCTCCTCCTCCTCCTCCCCCCTCCACCACCACCACCCCTGGATTATTGTCGACTCTATACCTATTAAAATTTATTAATAATTGAATCCATATTGATTCGATAATAATTTGTTCACCTCAACACCCCTAGTCTGGCACGGCCAGACCCTCCCGAAAAATGAGCGGTTGGGTAAATCGGGCACCTTCCGCTACCACTTGTGGTATGAATACTGGAAAACCTATACCAAAAGAGGCCACCAGGTGCTCAGCACCAGAGCTTACACACCCACTTAACGCGCACCAATTCAAAAAAGCTGCGCGCAGTTTAGTCCTGACCCGAGGTCTGCTGGAGCATGGCGAAACGAGTTACCCGGATAAAGGTAAAATTACCTTCTTTATCAGTTACTAAAAGGTCAACTTCTGGGAGGACCAGTCACTCCTTCGTTCCTAGGGGTTGTGATTCTACCCTGAATTCCAGTAGGAGCAGTTTTCCCCCAGATGTTGGAGAAGTGTGTGCAGAGCGAGGTGCAGAGCACCTTAGTACCGAAGCCCTACATGAAGTCCTTCCTGAGAACCTCCCTACTCTTCATTGAGTAAACCAAATGAAAGCAGTGGAGTCATGGACTAAGATTCGATCTGATATGCTCAGGGTTGCAATTGAATCTGAAGCATTGCCAAAAGATTCTCTTTGTGGAGTTTGTGCAGTCAGTGTAGCTACTCACCGCTGTTTACAGTGTGGCCACAAAATATTTTTTTGCCAGCAATGTTACGAGATTGCACATAACAAAACAAATATTTTTCATGTAGGAGAAATTTGGAAGGTAAATGTAGATAACCACCTATGACTGGCACCACATAAGGCAATCATGCTTGATTTATTGCAGCTTTGATATTTTTACTTGAATATTTCCGCATCACGCGAGCGTTCTGTATTCTCCCATATTGTACGGTTTATATTGTACGCTACTTGTAGCGCGCGCGTAGCGATGAAAATTGTATTGTAACCGGTTGAGAAAAATTTCAAAGAAGCAATAAATCACTTATCACACTCGTCGTACAATATGGGAATGATATTTTACTCTCACGCCACATTTTCACTCGCCTTTGGCTCGTGAAAATATTTTGCGTGCTCGTAAAATATTTTCCCATATTGTACTCTGACTCGTGCTATAAGTATTATGTATATATATATAATATATATATTAAAATGGTGAATTCCAGCCAGTAGCTGCTGCTAAAACAGTGGATGTCCGAGGTCATACGTGCGCATCTGTTACATTGGTCCCCATTTTCTGTATTTCTGGAACTGGTAGTATTTTGTTTACTATATGTATATACCATAAAGAAATTGCAAGCCTAGTATATATCCAAACAGTACTATCACATTGCACTACTAATATGCCTCCAATACATATAGCTATATATATATATATATTTATTGCAGCTTTGATATTTTTACTTGAATATTTCCGCATCACGCGAGCGTTCTGTATTCTCCCATATTGTACGGTTTATATTGTACGCTACTTGTAGCGCGCGCGTAGCGAGTAAAATCAATGAAAATTGTATTGTAACCGGTTGAGAAAAATTACAAAGAAGCAATAAATCACTTATCACACTCGTCGTACAATATGGGAATGATATTTTACTCTCACGCCACATTTTCACTCGCCTTTGGCTCGTGAAAATATTTTGCGTGCTCGTAAAATATTTTCCCATATTGTACTCTGACTCGTGCTATAAGTATTATATATATGGTACGTAACACCATGATAGTGTTCATGAGAGTGTACAGCTGGCAACACCGTTGCTTCTTTATAGTGCACAACATAATGGCTGGTATGTAGAATAATATTGTAGCAATACTTTGTGATAGCTAGAGTGTATTCATGGATTGTTAAATATTAGCTGGTATACTTTTACTTCAAGTGATAGCACAACTTGCTACTAATTGGCTATGCCTCATGCAATTTATGTTACTCATGTTATTGATTACATCACAGTTATTGTCATTACATCACAGTTATTGTCATTACATCACAGTTATTGTCATTACATCACAGTTATTGTCATTACATCACAGTTAGTTATTGTCATTACATCACAGTTATTGTCATTACATCAGTTATTGTCATTACATCACAGTTATTGTCACTCCAGGCTCCCACAGAGTTAGTAAACTCAGCTGTGCTCTATTTCAAGAACAATAAATGATACTATGAAAACTAGTGATGTGCTTGAGCACAAAAATGGCGAGCGAGCCTAAAGACTATACTATTTTTATATGAATGATTTTGACTTCTAACACTGAAGCTACTGAAAATAAGGTCCAGTTTTTTAATTTCGCATACACGGTAAAGGGATTTCAGTGCCATAATAACAACTCTCTGCAACTGCTTGAATTGAAGGGAAAAAACAACAACAAAACAATACACGTTATTTAAAAGTTTTCTTTGTGATATTCTTTAGCTAAGTAGTGGTTGTAACACACAATGCTTTGACACAACTGGAAATGCGCCTACACAGACTTACCTTCGCAGTAGTCTAGTGGACAATGTGTTTTCAAGTAAATACTGTTGCGCACGGCTTATAACCATGACAAAGAGCGCATTGACTTACCACCGCCACTAACTCGAATAGAAATGGAAGTCCCTTAAGTTTTCAAGTTTTAACTGCACCCGCAAAAGAATTCAGAACGGTAAACAATTCAATTTCTAGGGTGATACAGGTACTGATCGATAAACCAGAGGATTCTGTTTAGTGCAATTTGGGACGGGGTCGACCACATAACTAACACAAAACGCGAGAGTCAAAGTACAAAATGACATACGTACGTCCAAACATATATACAAATAAACAAACATCCCCGATTTTCAATTGTGTTAAACCTGTAAGTGTCTCGCTCGCTACGCTCGCTCACCAATAAATAAATGAAATAGCCCACCACAGAATTTACGATGGCCTACTGAAGAGAAATACTATTAACTAGTGATGTGCTTGAGCACAAATGGCGAGCGAGCCTAAAGACTATACTATTTTTATATGAATGATTTTGACTTCAACACTGAAGCTACTGAAAATAAGGTCCAGTTTTTTAATTTCGCATACAAGGTAAAGGTATTTCAGTGCCATAGTAACAACTCTCTGCAACTGCTTGAATTGAAGGAAAAAAACAACAACAAAACAATAAACGTTATTTAAATGTTTTCTTTGTGATATTCTTTAGCTAAGTAGTGGTTGTAACACACAATGTTTGACAAAACTGGACATGCACCTACACAGACTTACCTTCGCGGTAGTCTAGTGGACAATGTATTTTCAAGTAAATACTGTTGCGCACGGCTTATAACCATGCCAAAGAGCGCATTGACTTACCACAACCACTAACTCGAATAGAAATGGAAGTCCTGTAAGTTTTCACGTTTTAACTGCACCAGTAAAAGAATTCAAAACAGTAAACAATTCAATTTCTAGGGTGATACGGGTACTGATCGATAAACAGAGGATTCTGTTTAGTGAAGTTTGGGACGGGGTCGACCACATAACTAACACAAAAACGCGAGGGTCAAAGTACAAAAATGCCTTACGTACGTCCAAACATATATATAAACACCCGATTTTCAATTGTGTTACCCCTGTAAGTGTCTCGCTCGCCAATTATTCTGTCTGTCACAATAGTAGTTCCACATTCAAACTCATTTCAAAACTTGTGCTTAAGGACAACTATGATAATGCCACTATACTGTAGGAAGTAACTGTGGTGGGACAGCCGACACGGAGACGCTCAGTATACTGCCACCAGAGTTCTATGGTGGCATGCAACCCGGATTAACAGGATAAGCTCTGCTACGCTCAGGGACTTAGGCTTAGGCTTTCAAACCTACTCTAGCCCAGTAAACTACTAAGTTATTATACAGAGACTTGCACAAGAGTAGCAAGAGTAAAACGGATGAAAACTGGTGAAACAAAGAATGTGTGCTATCATGGAGCATGTGTGGTGGTATGTATGTAGTTAAAATGAGAAATGGCTGGACCACAAGAACAAGATATACCATTTCTAGGGTCATCCAGACTAATTCCAATCATCAACCTTAGCTATCATAATTAGTAGTACTTCAGTCATATCATGCACTAAGCAATAAAGCACACATTGCATGTGACAGTCTGGCTAATGTGGCTTTAGGGCAGACTACTGAAACATAGAGAAAATCACTATATTTACTTATACACATCATATGCACACAAAAGTTCGACATAGCGAAGCTGACAGCTTCGCTATGTACTAGCGTGTTTTATCAAAAATAAGGCGAAAATTGAAAAAGTAGCACAATGAAACGTGTTAAATTATTATTCTGAGTAAGTTTATACTTATATACCAATCATAAATTGACTGTTAACTCCAAAAGTGACAGACAACACGACTATTATAAACCTCTTGTGCATGCATGCTGAGGGTTAAAGACAGAAACTAATAAACATACATTAGTGCTAAAGTCACCAAGTACTTCCTTTCTTCCCACCCAACCCATTGAAGAAAAGGTTCCCCCCTATGAAACCGTCTGTGCTCAATGTGCCATCACTTGCCGTGTGTGCATTCCAGTATCACCAACACCAGCCAATATTCTTATCTTAAAAAATAGATTTTCATTATAGCAATTGTTAGCTATTATTTTGGCTTTGCTTGTGTGTAGCCAGACCCTAGTCTTATTAACCAGCTGCTCATCATGCAGAAAGGGTGGAGTCAAGAGGAAGGAGAATGTCTGGTACCTTTTAACAGGTTTCTGTAAAAAACTGGAATGCTATTAATTGCGTTTTAGTGATGTCGTCAATATGCGTAAAATCTTAACCAATTAACCGATCACTACATAGGAAAAAGGTTTGGTCAACTGAGAGCGAGTTTGGCAACTTCCCCCTCCTAACAGGGCTAGAAATTGAACAGAGAAGATTATACCATATACATGGAACCTTACTACAATCCTCCATCTTGCTGACAGTACAACACAATTCACTCTAGGTGTGTAGCTTACACTTGACTATTCAAGTCTAAGCCGGGATGCCTTCTTTGCAATGGGCCAGCCTCCACTACCATGTCATCAGTCTTGATATCCATACCCTTTACCGAATATCCCACGTGCACTTGCTGAAACAACTGAACTAGGTTAATAGAAGTTAATTCAATGTCTGGCCTATAGCTCCCCCTCCATAGATGTTCAGAAATGGCGTAAATTGTCCATCCCATCTCACAATCCCATGGGACAGTGGGACATTCCACGGGATGTCCACCTGTCCCTCTACAGATGCATGCGTGTCCCACTGTTTATCCCATCCCACGGTCCCATGGGACAGTGGGATTATCCATAGCATCCAACAGTCCCATGGGACAGTGGGTCATTTCATGGGATGTCCACATGTCCCTCTTATAGATACTTCCAATGTTCATTCCATTCCACGATCCCATGAAAGCATTGTCACAACGTGCACTTAAGAGTCGAGCTAGAGTGCACGCACAAAGCGTGATTAGCGGAGCACCGAAGGCTCGACGACACACTTTGACAAGCCGACTGAGCAGAGCAAAGGAGGTGTATGCTAGGTTTAATACGCAAGACAGGGTAATTGCTGACAAGGTTACAAATATTAATAAAAATTACACACTATCAGTACAAATGTTACACGCAATCTATTTCACAGACCCATGGGATTGTGGGATGGGATGGACAGTGGGATGGGATGGACATGCAAGACATTCATGTGTCAGTGAGAGGGACAGGTGGACATCCCGTGGAATGTCCCATGTGGGATGGGATGGACAGTGGGACACACATGCATCTGTAGAGGGACAGGTGGATATCCCATGGAATATCCCATGTGCCTGTGGGATGGACAATTTACGGCATTTCAGACATTATCTTCAAAACATTTCTGAACAAAAATAAACTGCTTAGCAGCTCAGGCAGCATTCAGTCGAAATAATGCCCCCAAACCTTAGCCAACTCCCCCACCCCCCTAGAGTAATAGCTAATGACGTTTAATTTTCTCCAATAATAGTTGCACATGCCCATAGAGACCATAAACCAAATTCCAATTAAGTACAGATTTTCTTACTTTTATTTGAGATAAACTAAGGCCAGTAACTAGCAATTACTAGGTCTAAGTCTTCACAATGGTCCTTCCCCAGCCAGTCAATCCACCAGCATAAAGTTGATCCAGAACAGCCAACACCTCTTTGGAAAATTTCTGACCCAGAGTAGTTGTTGGATCCGCTCTGCCTAACTCCCTTGATTTCCTCCAAAAAATTTCCATTCTCTCCAGAAGCCATACCATGCCAACCTACTACACTTACGCAGTGAGGGGGCACAGAAATAAGGTTGCCGGGCCAGAGGTCGTAACATCAATTTCGCACGCGCGATAACGTCCCAGTGCGCCCTCTCTTTGCATTTATTGCATATGCTTGGAGGCCGGGTGAGACTACTCAGCCCCCCCCCCCCCCCCCCCCCAGTCTGGCGGAGCCGACCCTTTACCTTCTTTGTTGGTACCAACAAAGAAGGTAAAGGGTCGGCTCCGCCAGATACCCCCCCCCCCCCCCGCCCTGGCTAGTCTGGCTGCAAACTGGCCATATTCATATTATTATCAATAGATAGTCGCTGCAAATGAAGCACTACTACTATGGAAATTGCGGTGCTTCAGCGAATGACGAGTATATCGTGTACGCCATACCTGAATCAAGCGATGGTGCAGCAGTAGCAGCGCAAGTTTTGATCACTGTGATTGCTCTTCTTTCCATAGCTGGTTGTCTACTCATAATTGTCACCTATGTCGCTTACAAGGACCTCAGGACGACAGCGAGGGCGATGCTTGTCCATCTTTCGATAGCTGACTTAATACTTTCCTCGTCCAGAATCTTTGGTCTGTACGTGAATCATTTAGGATATTCCAACAAGTATGGTGACTCTTTGCCTAGCCTCTTACACAATTCAACCAATGACCCTCGCTGCTATACTCAAGCAGCTTTTACAGCATTTAGCAGCATAGCATCATTACTATGGTCTAATAGCATTGGTAAGTCACTATAATCACTGGATAAATATACATGTATATAATAGTTAAACCATGGGTTATTATTATTATTAGCTATTATTATTACTATTGACTTTACAACCAATGGGACAAAACAAGTATTGTGAGTGAAGTGAAAAATGTAAAGTGTTTGTGGTTGAGGGTCAAACTCTAACTACTAGAGCTGCCCGAAGAAATAAATAAGTAAACAAAAGAAGAAAGTGAATAAACAAAAATGAATAGATAGGCTCATGATGTGGGAGGCCAAGTGATGTTGATATTAGATGTGTGACATTGAGAACAGGGACATAGACAACAAAATGTGCAGGATTGCTGGGGTTGAATCTTTTGGTGAATATATTCCAGAATTTCTGTTGAAGAGTTTTCTTGATAGTAGTAAAGGAAGGGGAAAGATCAATTGGAGAGAATGCATTCCACAGCATTACAACACGATTAAAATATTGGTGGCGTGTACTAGAGAAGCGGTAAAACTAAAGTTCTAACTTGTGGGAGGTAGATGAGCGTGTGGGTCCAGAAGAATAGGAAATGTAATTAAATATGTCAAAATTATCGGGAGGGTCTTTGAGACATTTCAATACAAATAGCAAGTCTAGTAGTTCTAGGTGATACATGAGTGGTAGGACATTGAGTAAGATTAATCGAGATTTATAATCTATAATAATAATATAATATAATTTAGGAATTATTGTTGATAATCGTCCTGATCCTAAGGAGTCATGATCAGTTTGTTTCTGAGCAGGTGTAGGTGTGGTGCTGACTGTGCATGTGATGATGTCACAGGTATTTATATGGTCGTCCTCATTCTCACATACAAGAAGTCTAAAAAGAGGAACAGTATCATCTACGCTGTGGCTTGCTGCGTTTGCTGGCTTATCCCACTAATCATCGTCATCGTTGATGGTGCCTTGAAGTTGTTTGGACTACTTGTGATCACGATGACTGGTAAGTGGTCATTACTGACACTAGCAGTTAAATCCTGGGACACTTCGTCTAATATGAAGCAAATTGCTTAAAAAATATATCCAAAAAAAAAGTGCAATTTTGGTTTGTGAAGTTCATTTTTTAGTTGTGTTATCAGATTTCACAGATTGAAATGCAGGTGGATGTTACCATAGTTACAAGACCGTTCATTAGTTGAGGCTATAAAATAAAACCTGAGAAGTTTGGTCTACTATCCACACCTCTCTTTTGATGACATGAAAGTACTTATTTTTTTATTTATATATATAGGTTGCTACATAATGAGTCCACTGTTCACATCAAAGGACACAATCTTACACTATAGAATGGCGGAACTATTTAGTTATGATATTTGGGTCTACCTGTCGCTCCTTCTCCTTCCTGTCTTGTACAGTGTTCTATTCTATTTTACTCACTGCAAGTTCAAGGTTAGTCAGTAATTTCATGTTGAATTTATTTTTCTATGAGCGCTGTACATATTCATATGGTTGGAGACGTAAGCAATAGGTAAATCTTATGAAAATTTTCCATCAGAAGTGGTAACACCTTCACTCGTAAACCCAATTTATTGCCTTACCGTTTGGCTAACCCTGATTAACATTAATAAACCAAAGAATTCTATACGATAGGTAGACCACCAGATTTAATAGTAGATTACATTCAATACGGCCTCAAACCTTTAATATTATTTTAACAATAATAACAAATTTTCTGGTTATAACAGGCAATATGACTATGTTTTTAAAACTTGGCCCGATGTTTCGATTTCTTGCCAATTATTGCAGCCGAGAATGACTGAATTATTTAAAAGTTGTTTAACTATAGCAACATGTCATGAGAATGTTGTAGTTCAGTCTAGTACTGCCTCGCTCAGACTCAGAATTTTGTTTGTATTAATTAATTAATTATTTTCAGTAAACCTGTTTGCTTGTTTGTTTGTTTTTTGTTTTGTTTTTGTTTTTGTTATTGTTGGGGTTTTTTTCTGTACTAGTAGGTGAGCAAACACAATTTATAAAATTGTTTTATTATCAAAATAATATAATTAAGCAAAATAATGATGTATTATATATAGTAACTTTTTTATTAGCCTCAGGCTATGAAAGTATGGAAATTATCGCCTGACGTGAAACTTCTTTTGGTTCCAATAATTTTCATTCTAACTCGAGTATGGAGTTTAGTTCTTCGGTCTATGATCTATTACCACAGCAACGTAGACTTCATAAATGGCTGTTCTAGTGGAATGAAGATCATGGTCATCATTGATGTAAGTAAATAAGTGAAAGACCATTTGTTCAACATTTGGTATACGTACTCGAGTTGGAGTTTGATATGCAGTTTCGTAGGATCTCAAGCAAACTTTTGGGAGGAGAAATAGCTGATTTCTAAAAGCTGAAACCTTTGGATTTTGTTTTTACCATAAGGGTGGTCAACCCTAAATAGAGAGTGCTACCATACTCTCTGATAATAATAATAATAATAATAATAATAATAATGATAATGATGATGATGATGATGATGATGATGATGATGATGATGATGATGATGATGATGATGATGATGATGATGATGATGATGATGATGATGATGATGATGATGATGATGATGATGATGATGATGATAATAATTGTTGTGTGCTTCAGCACAATTGGCTAGCGAACTAATTTTAGCTACATTTCATTTTCAAACAAGAAATTTTATTAAATAATGACTAGTTAAGTACACAAAGCATTTAATTTCATCACTAGAACTTTAATATCTACAATGAGCTCATGTATTTGCTTCTATCGGAATGTTCAGATAATGTAGTATCGTCTGTTAAGCAGTTTTCCAGAATACTTGTAAACTTCTATGACACGTTGCATTTGAGGGGAAACAAAGTAAACACAAGTCCAGCTGTACAAGGCCTGAGGGTTTTATTTTTACCCAATTGTTGTCAATGTCATTACTCCATCACATACATTACTTCAAACATGCCACACATATCCTAGCTTCTATTCTTGAAATTAGAAGGAATGGTTCAGTTCTTTACTTATAAAATGCAAGTGTATCGCTTTTATTGTTAATTTTTGCTAATAACTAAAAATTACTTTCTTACATGATGACTTCAGTAGTAAGCTAACCCAAAGCGGCCATGTTGTATCTGGTAAAGGGTCTTCAATGCTATGGCATAAAGTATGAGTAATAGCATGGGTAACTGTGCTATTCGGGATTGATAGCACAAGTACGAGTAACGCGATTGAAATAGCACGAGGCAAAGCCAAGTGCTATTTCAATTGCTTCACAAGTGATATTGATCCCTAATAGCACAGTTACCCTTGCTATCACTCACTTATACCAGCTTTTTAAATAGTCATTTGCAATTGTAGCTACACTGTATCATTTACTCACTATCTCCTTATTCAAGATTAGCTTCCTTTGGAACTTCATTTTCAACGTACAGCTCCTAATCTGTTGAAAAACATTCCATCTAATACGAGTAGAGCTTCTGTGGTAAATAATGACATAGTCTCCAACTAGAACTACTCAAACTGTACATTTCCCAAGGTGCGCATTTCAATTGCTTCACAAGTGATATTGATCCCTAATAGCACAGTTACCCTTGCTATCACTCACTTATACCAGCTTTTTAAATAGTCATTTGCAATTGTAGCTACACTGTATCATTTACTCACTATCTCCTTATTCAAGATTAGCTTCCTTTGGAACTTCATTTTCAACGTACAGCTCCTAATCTGTTGAAAAACATTCCATCTAATACGAGTAGAGCTTCTGTGGTAAATAATGACATAGTCTCCAACTAGAACTACTCAAACTGTACATTTCCCAAGGTGCGCACTCACCCATACTATTTCACTTAACTACTGTGGTATTTCACTTAGTTTCCACTTAGTTACCATGCTATTCATTAGTTACGCGCTATTTCGATTCCCTGTGCGATTTCAATTGAACAAAAAAAATTTCCCATACAGTTTTTAATGGGCAGCTTGCACACTGTACTATTAACATATATAACATATACCCAATTTAGGACAATAAGTTTGGAGTAGAACACTATGTCTTGTTTTCATTATTCACCTCTGATACTGTTCTACTCGCTTGTTGAAAGTGAATAATAAGTAAACAGAGCTGTAAAAAAAAAAATCAAAATGAAGGAGTTTTTAACTAAATGGACATCGAGATTTATTTTGTGTGTGGTTATACTGGTAATGGCTCGTTATAGACAATCGTCCAATCAGGTGTCATATGGGCCAGTCCATCTTATTTGTGGCACGGGGAAGCATGATGTGAAGTTAAGTTATGAAAACCCTGGATGCAGGTGCTTGCAGTATTTTCCAGTTATGAACCAATATGGCTGAAAAGGTCCTTCACAATTGGTACATGTCTATGGTATTGTTACATTGTATTCCATTATTAATGGCGTTTCTATTGGTTGTGTGTGTATTGCAGGGTGTTGGAATAAATGCTCAAGGGGTGGTAAATGCAGTTCTGTTTTGCTTCTTCACAAGGCCAGTGAGGATGAGGTTGTGGAGGAGCTGCAAGCAAGTCTATCATAGACTCTGCTGCTGCATTCTAGAGAAGGAACGAGAAGAGGAGCAGCCGCCCACTGAATGGGATGCATTGAAGGAACTCACCACATCTAGTTATGAATCACTTAATTAAATAAGTTGGGTACAACTTTATTCAATTTTTCTAACCTTTTTAATAATAATAATAATAATAATAGTAATCTACTGCCCTGATTTAATTGGCAACGGGTTCCAATAAACTGTAATGGATTCTATCTGATCATTACGAGAGTTGTACGTTAAGTAAGTAGTTGTTCAAAGCCATCAGCTCAAGAGAACTACAGGATGTATCGCGCACACGCAAGAGGGGAGAGGTGGGGCTCACAGGTGGGTTTGATTTGAAATTAGCGGCGGAGGGAGGAAGCAGAGAGGTGTGATTCAGATTTTGTAGACATGGCAGACGACGGAGAACTACTGTACGGTGCAGACAAAGGCAACGACAGCAACTACTATTGGTTCAAATCTTGCCAGTACTCAAACTTAACTCGGCCTACCCACAAAGACAACATAGAGTATTCTATACCAGTTCCAGGAGAAGTGAAGTCTGCAGAAGCCCTTTCCACAACTATGTCTGTCATCTCCATTCTTGGATGTTCTCTTATTATCTTCACCTACATAGCTTACAAAGACATCAGGACCAGAGCGAGAGCCATGCTTTTCCACCTGTCCGTAGCTGACCTTATCATTAACATCTCTCTCCTTGTCGGTCTGTACCTGAACTTTGCCAGGATCACTGAAGGGATCGAAGGTCACCACAAGCACGGTAAAGCTCATATCCACAAAGCTGACTTAATCTTCAACTCCACCTCAGATCCTAGGTGCTACTTGCAAGCTGCTGTCACGATATACGGTACGGTGGTGTCACTTCTGTGGTCCAACATGATCGGCGTGTTTATGGTCATATTGGTAGTCAAACAGAACAAGTCACAGAGGATTAACTGCATCTTTTACATAGTGGCATGTTTTGTTTGCTGGCTGTTCCCGCTCATCATTGTCACCATCGATGGAGCTTTAAAGAAATTTGGCTATGTAATAACTACTTCAATGGGTAAGTAGTTGGCATTGCTCTGCGTGCATTTTATAATCAAGTAGCTTCACAATGTGGATCGTTTGACTTGGTAAATAGGTGTAGGTATGATTAATGGATGTGTTAAGTGTTCATAGGCTATAATTTGTTGATGCTGTTGGTCTTCCACTATTGATTTTTTATATATATATTGAACTGTGCTTACTCTTAGTTATTGTACAGCCTTGATTGATTTTAGTTTACTATTGCAGTTTGTCTTGTATGAGCATGTACTATGCTAAGTTATAATACGTTTAACTATTTATAATATTTGTGAAACACTAGTAGATAAAAATTTAATATTAAAATGGTTCGAATTACGTTTTTTTTTTCATTTGGAATGAAATACAGCATTCAACTTCATTTCATTGTTTACTCTTTCCCCAACTCTATTTCCATTTTGTGCTAGGTTGCTACATATTCAGCACTCCACAGCAAGGTCGCAACAGCTATCGCCTGGCAGAGATCTTCAGCTACGATGTGTGGCTCTTTCTGACTTTAATCTTGCTTCCTATCCTCTACTCCATTCTGTTTTATTACACCCACTTCAAGGTCAAAGTACGTGTGCACCAGGTCTTGTGGTAGTAGATTTGTGGAGGGAAATGCTTAAATAGTAATTGTCCCTCTGTTCAGTCAGCTGGTATTATCTTGGGAACACATCTGTGAGTGGCATGTGTTGTCTGGGCTGTGGGGAGCCTTAGTGGTACAGGGGGTGGTGTACAGTATGTATATACATGTAATTACTTTCTTCCAGACCTACTGGGCTGGCCCATAGGAGGGGATAAGTTTTTCACTGGTTCTCTTGCTAGGTGGTATGGGTCTTAGAATAAGATGGTTACATCATCAGTATCCTCCTTGTCAGCAGCTTGACAATCCTGTGCCGCTCCTGTGAGAGTCAGGTGGGACATGTAGTTGAGTTTCAACTAGAATCTGCTAGTGCACATTACAAGAAATTTTACAAAACATTTTTTTTTTGAGTGTACACAAATGCTAAGAAGAACTGATTCCCTCCTCTTGTGTCTGCAGTGAGCCTGAGTACTAACTTGCTGCGTGGCCAACTACCATTAAGCAAAAATACCAGTGACCTGCTTTAGCACGAATGGAGATAGCCATTGTACATATGCTAACAAGGTTGATAAGACAATTAAAAGTAAATCTGTTAAAAGTTCATATTTGCTACCAAATCCTATGCTAAATATAACAAAAAGGCTTCGTTTATTTAGTTTGCTATTCACCTAGTTTAGAGGCATCATTCAGGAGCATTTACTAAAAGTAGTTACAAGTATGTAGCAGTTGACCATTTTAGCTAACAAATATGGGATTACTTCCTTACTCTAATTTAAACGATCAGTAGTTCCTGACAAAAAGCAATCCAGCTACTAAACGGCAGTTCTTAAAAATTACATATGGTAAAGGGTTTCAATTCCATAGTAACCACTCGCTGCAACTATTGGACTTTGGAGAAGGGGGAAGGGGAAAAAAGCATTTCCACAAGACTGGTTTACTAACTAAGCCATAGCTGTAACATGCAACATCACACACACACACACACACACACACACACACACACACTTTTCACTGGATAACAACACAAGACTTACCTTGTATTCTTTTTGTGACTTGATTATTAAAATGGATTTTCAAGTAAATGAACAAAACTTTTGCATAAATGCATAGCTATAATTATGATAAATGGTGCATTCCAAGCTAGATAACTTACCACGTCTACAAATGAACTCTGGGAAGTTTGTAAGACCTAACTGCATCCACAAAAATTCAGATGTGTCAGAGACAACCTAATTCGCAAAGGGTAAATGATTAAGTTTCCTTGGTTGATATGGGTAACGATCGATAACCAAAGGATTCAGTTTAGTGGAATGTGGGAAAGGATTGACCTCCAAGCAAATACAAAAACATGAGGGTCAAAGTATAAAGTGACATACGTTATGTCCACACATATAACAAATGTCCCTGATTTTCAATTGTGTTAGCCCTGACAGTGTCTTGCTTGCTGATTATATCATTTTCATTCTTTTCTTGTTTTTAGCACATAGCCCTCAAGTCCTGGAAAGGATCTCCAGATTTCAAATTGCTACTTGTCCCCATCATCTTTGTTCTCACTAGGATATGGAGTGCAATATTTAGAGTGCTGATTTACTATGCTAACATAAATGGAAACGACATTCGTGGTTGCCATGTGCTCATAGAAATCATGCTTGTTCTGGAAGTAAGTTGTGTTCATTGTGTGTGTGTGTGTGTGTGTGTGTGTGTGTGTGTATGTGTGTGTGTATGTGTGTGTGTGCACATCTGCCTCCTACCAGCCCCACCAGTCCACCCAGCTGTGATTGGATACCTGGCATTTGCTGGGGTGCAAATTCAAGGCCTTTTCTCATGCAACAGCAATGATCCAGGTGGGATTCGGGTGCCCACACTTGCTGTGAGGAAAGGCCTGCTCTCCTGCGAATTCCTAGCCAGGCTCCAGGAGGTTTGCTTGCACGGCTCACAGTGCCTGCTTAGTGCACAGGCATCCTGGCTCTGCTAGGTGTGCATAACCACTAGCAGTTGCAAGAGAATTTTTGTGTGTGCGCACGTGTGTGTGTGTAGGTACACTGTCCTGTAATTGGCAGATTTAATTAACTAGGCTCAGCCTTAGTACTGTATCTTATATGGTCACTCAATTTAGTTGAGAGTGAGCTCCTCTGACCAATTGATTTTTTTCCTTGCTTAGAAATAAATGCAGATTTTGTCCGAGTTCTTGTCCAGTTGTTATCAGTTTTGTGTCTCTTATATTTGAAGGGTGTAGGAGACAACTCCCAAGGTACTGTGAATGCTGTTCTCTTCTGTTTCTTAACTCGAGCTGTCAGGATAAGGATTTGGAGAAGTCTCAAGAAGTTATATGTTCGTATCTGTTGCTGCGGGAAAAATCAATACTCGGACAAATACATCCACTCTCCAGCTGAAAACGACTCTTTTTACTGGCCAGCTACTTCATACGAAGCTTTGAACAGTTGATCTCTGGAACACGTCAAAACTAAAACGACTTTTTTTATCAGTCATGCACATGCACCCATGGAATCATGACATTTTACCAATACACTTTAGTGAGTCACCGACTAAAATAGTAAACATTGAGATGATTGTCACTTTGACACTAGACCCCATTGTGCAAATGTTTGAAATTTCAATTTTCTTTAACCTAATCTACGTGACCATGTGCTGTGCACAGCTAGTGAAGTAATTACAATACATGAATGCTGCAACCTGAGGTATAGCTAAAGAGAGTGGTCAAATGATAGCTATGCGCATGTGATACCGTGGCATTCATTCTAGAGTCTAATATTAACCTGCTTCTTCACATCACATTGTGGTGACGAGGTGAAGTCCAGTACCAATTCTTAAAGCAATTATTTCGAAAGATTTTTTCCCCATTGAATATGTGGGAAGATTCATGTCATATTTATTAATTTTAAATTCGGTAAAGTTTAGCTAATATAACTTAGTTATAACTTTGTACGCCATTGTTTGTTCAATATGAAGTAGCCAAGTAGTTTAAAAAAAAAAAAAAAAAAAAAAAATTTAATGGTATACACCTGTATTTGAATAATGCATTTCAAGGAAGTCCTAAGCTGGTAGAAGTGATCATAAAACTCATGACATAAGGAATGGGAGAACAGGGTTGCTCGCTCGTCACTCTGGACCAGCAGACTGTCCCAGACTCGGGGACTGGTATTTAAAGACACTGAAACTGTCACTTAAATGGCGGGACTTAGTAGACAAACTTCCGTCCAGTTTCCTTTCAAATCTATCGTTATTCCTGGAAGTAATGGAGGTTTGGTTGACGAGTGTTTTCTTCCTCAACACCTCTTTGTCCAGCATCACATCTTCTGTCCCATACTGTGTCGTGTCCTCAAAGTGAGACCTCACATCCGAGGCGCCGAGTGAAGCTGACGGCTGCAACAAGTATTCTCTTGTTGAATGTTTCCTGCAACGCATGCAGCAACCCCATCTAGCCAGCCACTTGGAGAGACACGACTGCACTTCAGAATGGAAGACACAGAAGAGAAGGCAGTTCATGAAACCCTGACTTGTACTGCCAATACTCTGTATGTGGTGTGTGTGTGCACAAAGAAAGATTAAATATTAAATACAGGTGACTAACCACAGCACTACTACAGACCACCAACAAATTATTACTAAAAAAATTAAATAATATATTTTATTTACAGTTGTTTCAGCTTAACAACTTCATGGTATGGGTCATCAAAATATCAAGTAACGTTAAACTTGGCGACTGTTAGAAGACCAGAAAGCTTGACCTAGAATGACTGGGTTAATTCAATAAGATGGATAAACTAAAAGAGGACAGGCATGTTTAATATAGCACATGGCTGAACCATGTGCTTTGCCAAGTAAGAGTTGTCAACCTGCTGCTAGCTAGACCATCAGAGAGAACAGAACAGTGTACCCCTTTGATGCAGACCTTCCTCACAGCTTGAAGAGCAGACCGTGTGTGCGTGTACATTTTGTATTGCACCAACATGGAGTGGTCTTAATAGAGTAAAACTTTCCATTCTTAGTATTATTTACTCTAGATGTTGAGACTAGTTAATGGAATCAATACTTAACAATTTACTGGATTTTGAACATAACTGACCCTGGTTTCACAATCCCTAGCTCAAGTGTTGTTGTTTTTTATGAAGCCAGCACATTACAAGCTGGTGGTTTCCACTGACATAGTTGTTAATACATAGAATTGCTAACATTTTGCCCTTGTGATGATACTGTACCATCTCTAGTACAACACATGCACTATGCAAACCAACAAGCAAAGTAGCTCTAGGGTCTATATTGCAGTCCATGGATACACTACAAGTAGGTATTTAGTGTGTTTACTTTATAAAGGGACCACCCCTACTATAGCTCCAGCCCCTGCATTGTTCAAATGGTTATTTGAACTAAGTAGCGCTGGCTACAAGCTCCTAGGCTTCATACCACTAATGTTGTTCCTGTGTACTTGGTTACTATAGACTGACACACTTCACAGGCTTATCAGATAAACTACACAAACACACACAGCCCTAGTTACCACATCATAGCACTTGAAGGGATGTGCAGTGTTGTGCTGGCCTGATACATACACCTGGATGTCACCCTCTCAACAATCACATACACCTGGATGTCACCCTCTCAACAATCACATACACCTGGATGTCACCCTCTCAACAATCACATACACCTGGATGTCACCCTCTCAACAATCACATACACCTGGATGTCACCCTCTCAACAATCACATACACCTGGACGTCACCCTCTCAACAATCACATACACCTGGATGTCACCCTCTCAACAATCACATACACCTGGATGTCACCCTCTCAACAATCACATACACCTGGATGTCACCCTCTCAACAATCACATACACCTGGATGTCACCCTCTCAACAATCACATACACCTGGATGTCACCCTCTCAACAATCACATACACCTGGATGTCACCCTCTCAACAATCACATACACCTGGATGTCACCCTCTCAACAATCACATACACCTGGATGTCACCCTCTCAACAATCACATACACCTGGATGTCACCCTCTCAACAATCACATACACCTGGATGTCACCCTCTCAACAATCACATACACCTGGATGTCACCCTCTCAACAATCACATACACCTGGACGTCACCCTCTCAACAATCACATACACCTGGACGTCACCCTCTCAACAATCACATACAGTACACCAGATCAGAAAATAACTCGCATAAAGTCAATTAAATTTATACTTTACATTGTTGGACTGCTTGTTCTCCATAGCAGATCCAAACCACTCATCGAAGTTGGCCAATGCATTCAGTAATGAACTAAATAAATACTCCAACAATAATTTCATCAACTTTGATAAGGAAGTGCAACGCAAATTGACCACACCCACTTCCTGTACTGGACCGGCATACTCACTCCAGCCTCTATACTATCCTGCACTCACTGCTGTCAGAACAAGAAGAGCATTGTAGTATGTAGAACTGAACTTCCTCCGTTGCTCCGGGTGGAGATAGAGGTACAAGATGCCCAGAATAGTGCCCCATATCTTCAACAACAGAAAGATAATGGGGATGGCGGCTAGCTTGAAATCGGCCATCTTTGTTCTGGAAGACAGTTTGTCTGAGATGGAGAACTGCTTGGATACTCGTTTCAACTGCCACAAGAGAATACACCAATGAGTTAGTACAATAGGTGTGAGCCTTCAACACACAAACAGACACAAACACACACACATACAACAATATTCAGACAGGAGCCACCAATAAAGATGGTAGCTCTAAAGCACAAAAAAGATGAAAAAATTTCCTACCTTCAAAAAAAGCAAACGAACTACAATCTTAGATTGAAACTTTCTCACCTAAAGGGGTCTGGAAAAAGTAAAGGAAAAATGTGAAAAAATCTTAGTTGTCGCCGGGGATTCGAACCCAGGGCCACCGCTTTAGCCACCGGTGCTCTAACCACTGAGCTATGACAACCCTCGACTTCCAAGACTCTCATCTTTGTTTGTTTTTTTTTTAGGTGAGAAAGTTTCAATCTAGTTTTTATGAAGGGTCAGAACTTGATAACTACAATCTTGCTATTGTTACAATATTTCTCAAGAAAGTATTGAACATACAAGTACTTAATAGTCTGCGAAGTGAGTAGGACACAGTTTTAGTCCACTAAAGAACTTTCCACAGAATTCATGTCAGTGTTTTGCCTTCTCTCTGCCCAAACAGGTGAAATTAATGTGACCAGTCATTTATTTATTTATTTTTTAGTTTGTTGAGTGGTGTGAAAATTTCATTTCAACATTGAAAGACAAATAGTGATACAAGCACATAGGAAAATATAATTTTAAAAATTCACAAAGGTTTAACATTTAATATAAAAAATGCTATTCTGGCCACTTTGCGCCCACTCACCTACTCTCATGCGCCCACTCACCTACTCTCATGCGCCCACTCACCTACTCTCATGCGCCCACTCACCTACTCTCACACGCCCACCTTAATTCTGATGCTGCAGCGTATCCACACATAGATGACAGGTAAGGTGATGTAGGTGAGGTAGACAAAGATCTGGCTGACTATCTCTGGCCCAGTGTTCCAGTTTGATTGACTCTCACTCTCTGTCAGATAGCACCAACCTGAGTTGAGTGGAGGAAAAATCGTTATATGGGGGGACTCGTGTCTAAAGCTTATAGAAGTAGGGAGGTTGAGGGCACATGCCACAATAAAACATCCATATTACCACAACTTATACTCATGTGTTGTGTATACATTACACCCAGTATTGAATGGCTGACAGTGAACCAGTAAGAGAGTATTAAAATATCATACACACACAAACATATATTTCCTCAGGTTTTTTTTTAAGTGATAAATTAGATGAGGAGAAATATTCAATGAATAATAAGAATCTTTGAAAAAAGAGAAATTTCGTTGGTCTGTTGAGAGTGAGACTGTAGCATAGCATGTGCAAATGAGGAGTGCAGTAGCATAAGGTGTCTGTGTTCATGGTTTCCCTCTCCTGCTCTCTTTCTTCCTGGTCATCCCAGTTTTACTTATTCCTCTTTTCAACTCATGGATTCCCTTCTCCACCTTTGTCTACCACTCCTGCTCCTCAGTATCTCTGTCCATTCTGTGTATTTTCTTTCACTACTTCATTAAAATAGCTATCATCAGACAGCCTTTTCTCACCTGCTTCTATTGTTCTTGACCCTTGTGTTCTCTTGCTTCTCTGTCTTTTTTCTACCCATGATTTGTGGTGGATTATGGTTAGCTACTGTAATTGATTCTTTACCAACTCAGTTCAGCTAATGAATTATTTATGAAAACAGATACCTGGTGTTCAGTATTTATAGAGCGGGGGATGGACAAGGCAAGACCTAGGGAAAAAAGAAAAGAAAGACAGAGGAATAAGTAAATAACTCCAAGAACCCCTTAGCTAAGGTCCCAATGGTTGAAGGGTAAGTGTGCATGACATCGGAGATGGTGGTTGTGGGTTTGAACCTGACATGCTATTCTTTTTCTCTCCCTTTCCCCCCATTCAGATAATGACGATGCTTTACCAACTGTCTTAGCACATGAATTATTCATGAACACACACATTGTCACCGTCATCGTCATTACTGACACACAAGCGTATTATTCAGATTTCAGCCAAGAATAACTGAATCATTGAAATTATGTGTATATTTATATATATACATGTATTTATTGCAGCTTTGATATTTTTAATTGAATATTTCCGCATCACGCGAGCGTTCTGTATTCTCCCATATTGTACGGTTTATATTGTACGGTACACTACGCATGCGCGTATCGAGTAAAATCAATGAAAATTGAATTGTAACCGGTTGAGAAAAAATATCAAGGCAGCAATAAATCACTTATCACACTCGTCGTACAATATGGGAATGATATTTTACTCTCACGCCACATTTTCACTCGCCTTTGGCTCGTGAAAATATTTTGCGTGCTCGTAAAATATTTTCCCATATTGTACTCTGACTCGTGCTATAAGTATTATATATATATCAGAAAAATATGCTAAGTGATGCATAACACTAATTAATGGGTGAGTGTAGGTGTAGATACGCTCAGTTGAGCCAAGCCGCCGGCATGTATCTGATTATCTGATTGTTGACCACACAGATGCCCTCAACCCTGGGGACAATAGACAAAGAAAAGACCATTGGACAGATGGGGCCCCCTAACCCAGGATCCAACCAACACCTTGACCAACTAAACAGGAAGCACAAAACAACAATAGCATGTATTATTATCACATTTCTCTCTACTATCAACAGAGAGCTAAACTGTCAACAATACAAAAAGGGAGGAGAAGGAACTCCCTCCACCACTTGGGATATATATAGCTTTAGACCATTGGGAACAATACAATACAATAGACCCTCATTTACCCATGCTGTTATAAAGTGAGGATAGTGAAAAGGTTCAGACCCTAGATAATCAATCAACTATTGTGAACTGAATTCCCCACATGCCAAAGGGCTAGAACTATTCTAAGCAACAGCACATTAAATTCTGAATTGCAGTAGCCAATAAATAAATACAGGTGTCCAGTTGCGCCTATTAGATATAATTGTGAACCATTTTGAGAAATCTGCTTATTGGCAATAAATGTTACAGTTAACTGCTGCGTTAAGGATCAGAAGAACAAATGAACTATGAAACCATAAACATTTCAAACATAGTTCCGTTTAATCTCTCTCAGACTTAAGAAAAGATATCCAACCTCCCTAAAGCTGATCACACTAAGGCCTTGCAAAGATATATTCTCACCCAACTTTTGTGTATGCTATGACATAGTGAAAGTATTTGCAGTTTTGAAGGAAACAATAGTGTAGTTAGCACACACACACACCAAAAAAAATGCAAATTCTCTAGCTGCCACTAGGCTCACACACACACCTGACAGAACCCCCCAGCAAATGCCAGGTACCCAATCACAGCTGGGCGGACTGGTGGTGGGATGCAGAGAGATGGAAAAATTGCCTGAGTGGGACTTGAATCAGCCAGCTACGAGAAGCCAGGTAACCTAAAACCAACCAATTGCTAAAAATGGAGGTTATCAGAAACCTCTAACCGCCTCTTTGTGGGTAGCTAGCTAGACCAGAGCTTCAGTGTTAGCTTAGTTTTCAACAGCTCACACCAAATGCACCTTTCACGATTTTCCTTAGTAAATATTTACACATACTATGACAATCTCCAGCACGCTTGAATTCAAGTGTGGTACAAGTGGAACCTGCTCAGAATGATGGTTCAAAGGTCTTTTATTGTCTTACCCTTTGAATTTTGGGCCCATTCTTTGAAAAAAACAAAACAAAAAAAAACTCAAAGGAGTAAGCTCCATCTTGGTGCAAGTCTTTTGTGGGTAAAACCCCGTAATTATGTGATTAAATAATTTCTTGCTATTCATTGCAGTTTTGTTTATGCCGAGTAGTTTACTGAGTACTGGACTAGGAGTTTCACTTGAAACTACCAGTGAGTATCCCTTACATGCTTAGCTTCTCTTATGGTGACAGGATTACACTGGCCAAAAAATTTTTTTTTTTTAATTCAGTTATTCTCGGACAGTTCGACCTCAGTTGACCCCTGAAGAGGACTTCGGCAAGAAGTCGAAACATCGGGTTAAGTTACAATTAACTATACTAGGTGTTACAAAGAGAAAATTTTGCTATTATTATTCTTTTTTTGTCCGGGTGGGGGGGCGGCGGGGAAATGATTTTTTGTCATAACTACATATGCTATTGGACAGTGTAGCACTGAGGGTTCACACCCTTAGTGCTTCATTACCTGCTGGTAATATTTACCCATGTTAGGGGTTGCTACACGTAACTAGCTGGATACCTAGTCTCATTTAGTCAGTAATTCATACTTACCTGAAGCATCTCTTGCCTGTATATGCATGACAACATACATTGCCCTGTGCCACAATCACAGAAGCCAATCAAGTGCAGAGACCTTACAAGCTTGCATAAATTAGATTGAACGTGCCATTTCTGCATTGAATTATGGGTTGTACATGCCATGAACTTACTTGCATCCAAACTAGGTCGAAATCCAAGGTAGTGTTTGAATCCAAGAACAAACACCAGTATCCCTGGAAACCCCCAACACAATGGATAGGACAAAACTAACAAGACCTTTCCTAACTTCTTGTTCTCGAATACAATTGTAACCAGTAGATAATAAGCCACTGCTATAGTCCAAAAGTAGGAAGCAACTGTGGAAAATACTGCCATTCCTCCTTGCACCTGGCAAAACATATCACTAGTAATATTGTGATCCCTCAATTCATATTTTGCACATATTTTATTGGTGAATTTCGGGAGAGTGAAATTAACTCCAAGAAAATGCGAGGTAGCCACCACAAAGTCAGCGATGGAGAGCTGCACTAAAATCTGCCTGGCATTTGTTCGAAGTTCTTTAAAGCCCAAAAACGTCCCTATGATAAGTCCAGCCCCAAACATAGAGAGTAAACTTAAAAAAGTCACAATGATTCTTTGAGCAAGTACAAAGCCAAATTGGTAGGCAGGGATAGGAGTGCACCCAGTCAGGTCTATCTCAGGAGTTTGATTACCACTCCCAGCTTCTGAGAATAAGTCAAACTCCATTATCTAGCGACCTCCCGAAGCCCGGGGAAGACGATACTGTACCCACGCAGTCCTCATCCCCGAAAGTTAAACTCCTAGAACCGCGAAAAATCGTATTTCTAGCCTACCCGCCTTCGCCGCGCTCGTTTTGCATGATGTGCAGTGGTGTGCGTGCGGTAGCGGAAGTAAGTGTTGGTTGGACCGGAAATAAGGGGTTGGGGGCGTGGTTATTAACGGTGGGGGCGTGGTTATTAACGGTGCGTGCGTGACTACACACTGTAGTAAGATAGTAGAGTCAAAGAGGAGAGGGGAGGAGAGCATTGGAGATGGAGAGACTGTGAGGTGTAGCTGTTAACTATTTCTGTGTAAATTGCTGAGATGGAAGCATTCGACACAACGACGGAGTCCCCGGGTTACATTCGTCGCCTGGAGGAGCGGGATTGGGTGCGGGGTATAGTGATGGCTGTTTGCGTTCT
>WLWD01002266.1_pt1 | contig 74277 bp, 37 predicted proteins | sample 6712731 | NCBI WGS metagenome assembly WLWD01 (sample SAMN12718690, study PRJNA576275) | sponge metagenome | isolation source: marine sponge | host: Mycale hentscheli | place: New Zealand: South Island, Marlborough, Capsize Point | collected 2014-11-01
TTACCGCCTGCTGCGCGGTGATGGTGTAGGCTACTGTCTTCGTTAACTATGTTTAACTACGTTAAACTACATTTAACTACGACTCGCCAGATGGCTAGAATACCTGTGGTTCTTTTCCTACCTACACAATGGCAGTCTGAGCTAGCATCATGGCCTGCGGTTGTGCGCATGCGCCCTTTGAGGGCAGCCGCATGACCGCAGGTCCCACCCCCATTCTGCCTTGGGGGTGAGAGACTTGGCGGGTCAGTGGCAATTGGTAGCAATTGCTCTGCATCGCCAGAGTCCCCCAGAGGGCCGCACCAAGGGTAGAGATGATTGGGAAGTTGGAGTGACAATGGCTATACATAAATCCATAAATATCTATGTACGTATAAGACATAAGGCATACAATATCTCCCGAGCACACAGTCCACGTAAAGATGGATGACAGCTATGACCTCGCTGTGCTGCTGTTCATGCTCCTAGCAAGCACCGATGAGAGACCAGCCAGTCTCTCGCTGGGCATTCTAATGTATTGCAGGAATGCTGCACTGTGCCAACGGCCAAGAGTCTGGATGGTCGAGTCCTCCACTCCGGAAAGAGCAGCTGTTGTGGCTGCACCAATTCGAAAGCTATGACTGGCATACTGTTGGGATGGGAGACCAATCGCTGACAGTACATCCCGGATCCGCTCCACAAACCAAGCCTTCGTGACTGGATGTGACTCCGAGTGGCGGAAAAATGGACCTGGAGAATGACCCTAATCTCCACGTACTTGAGGATGGCTGTTACTGGGCACAATGAGAGGCCCGTCTTCCCCAAAATGATGTCGGCTCCCTTCCCAAATTGGTCGCACTTGGATCTCTTCAAGTGGACACGTACCATCGTTGGGTTCTCCAGGCTATCTACTGCGATGTCTCCCCACATGAGCGACGTTGATAGAGAAATCGAGGCTTGTGACACTGGCAATAGTTCCCCTAGCCTAAAAAACCCAAAGAAGGCCGTGCAGCACACCGCCCACAGCATGTCCTTCTGGGGGAGGTTCGACTGCCGCATGTGTGCCCCAATCTGCTCCAAGACTGCTGCAGTGATGGGCAGGCGGAGTTGAGACGGTGGACCCTTTGTGGCCCTCACACGTTGAATGCCCGCCTGGACTCTTTTCAGCACTGGCAAGGACGACTTCTCCCTTGGGTCTGGAAGACCCAGAGACAGCTGAGTGTTCCTCACTGCGGACAGGTATCTCTTGATGGTCTGTGGTGCCAGACCCTGTTCAGCGAGGTGGACGGCGAAGGAACAGAGCAGCATCTCGGTAACTGGAAATGGAGTGCCAATTGTGTACTGTGTGCAAAAGGTGTAAAAATTTTTCATTGCAGAATTGTACGTCCTTCGTGTTGAGACAGCTAGACCCTCTTGAAAATATCGCTGAACTGTCGGCGCCAGTGCTGCGACACCCAGTCGGCCTGCGGGTTGAGGAGAAGCTGTGGTAGCTGATGTGGTACTGGTGTGGCGTGACGATCGGCTGCTGGCACCTTTGACAAGAAAGACAGCACACGGTTACGGGACAGATCATCAGCTAGATGGTTGGCCTCAGTGCTTATGTACCGCCCCTGGAGGTAACACCCTAGCTGGGCCTCCACAAACACCAGGCATCTGAGTAAGTGCATGACCCCTGGGTCTCTGCTCGACCTCGATTGAAGGGCTGCTGGTTGTCACATAGGCATCTCACCTGACGTGCGTGCCACATGTGGCCCCACGTTGCACAAGCAAGGACAATCGGGAGCAGCTCCTTAGCAGCAATGGAATAATTGCCTGCCCAACTGCCCCACGGGACTTGAAACCAACTCTTCCCATACCAGGCCCCACAGCCCCATGACCCTGAGGCATCAGATACCAATTCAACGGTGGGAAGGTTATGGGACGGGCACAGGAAATTCTTGCCATTCCATTGTTCCACAAATTCCGTCCACCAGGCGATATCAGACTGACATGTCCTGTTCAGCCTAATGTGGCAATCACCATCAGGCCTCGCGCCTGTGGCATGGAGCAGGTCGAGCAGTCTGCGGAGGAAGGAGCGCCCTGGGCGTACCACCTTGCAGGCATGGGTAAGCAGTCCAATCAACGACTCTAATTGCCTGCGCCGGCATGCCTTCTTCACCCCCCATTCCTGGAGTAGCGCTTTCAGCCTTAGCAGCTTCTCCTCTGGAAGGCGCAGCTCCCCTGCTACTGTGTCGATCTCGATGCCCAGAAAGATCAGGCATGTTGTGGGACCGTCTCGCTTGTGGGGTGCCATGGGTACACCGAGTCTTGCACAGACGGTGTCCAGCGTGTGCACCACCTGCTCGCATTCCACCGAGTGGGGAGGTGCCACGATAATAAAATCGTCCAGGTAGTGGGAGATGAAACGGATCCCGGCCTGCTCCAAGCACCAGTTGAGTGCGTCTGCTACAGCGTTGAAAACTTTGGGAGCTGACCTGAGACCGAACGGGAGCATGGGGTTGACATAGATCTGTCCTTTCCACTCCATGGCCTGCAGGATACGGTCCTGCGGGTGCACTGGGACCAGGCGATACGCTGACTCAATGTCCGTTTTGGCAAGGAGAGACCCTTTGCCTAACCTCTGCACTAGCTGCACAACGTTATCCACTGAGGTGTACGACAATGAAGTCAGAGTTGGGTCGATCCCATCGTTCACGCTAGCCCCTCGAGGGTAGGATAAGTCAGTAATTAGGCGAAATTTTCCTGTGTGTGGCCTTTCGGGATGAGACCAAATCGGTTCACATGCAGGAAACTCCTCCAAGCCTGTGGGAATGGGCCCAGCATGCGGCCCTTGGACAGTTCACTGCCTATATACTCTGATATTTGAGCTGGGTGGAGTGAGGTGGAATGCATATTCTGAGACGTGAGGGGGGCCTCCAATTAAAGCCAACCCTGAAGCCTTCCCGGAGGCCCTGGGAGATGTAGGCAGCATATGCCCTGTCCGGGTGTTTCACCAGAGCCGCTTCCCAGATGTCTGAAGAGAGAGGAGACGAGACCAACTCCAACTCTTGGATCGTGAGTCGGTGGTGTGGTGTGCTGAGGTGGAGCAACAACAGATCTGCTGTGTAGGGGTATTGTATGTCCCAGCCTATGTACAAAGGGAGTGCATGCCTATGATATAGTGCCCTTTAAGGTGGTCATACGACCGTCACACCCTGGGGTGGAGTCCTATCCTTGCCCTTAACCCCCAAGCTACCTTACCATAACCCGCCCCCCCCATACAATAACCGAAATTAGCAGGAAATATCAAAGAATTCAGAATCATAACAATCATAGTTTTTCAGTCTTGTTGCCCTTCCCCATTCGGAGCGTCAGTGACGGGGCCACCCTGCATTAGGCCGGCCCTGGGAGGATGCAGCTCGAGGTGGAGATCGGTCCTGTCGGCGGTCTCGGCCGCACGGAATGACTGGGTGCTCCCCACCGCAGCCAGAGCATGTGTGCACGTAACGGCATGCTGGCATTCTGCAGCGACCCTCGTTAAACCGCCCGCACACCTCAAATGAACGGCGAGGGTGGCGTGAGCTGCTCTGCGGCATTGCTGGGGGTGATGTCCATGGCGGCATACCAGGAAACCATCCGCCCCACGACTGGCTGGGGCTCCGTGGGCAGTTGTGAGCCAGGTGGTCGTCCATGAGGCACAGCGAGCACCTGGGGAAGGCCTTTACCCTGCCCGTGAAGGCCTCACTGTAGAGCCTGGGGTCGGGCATAGACCAGTCCAGGCTCTTTCTGGCCAGAGCTTCACGTCTGAATTGCCTATCGTAGGCCGCCCAACGACCAGCCTCATAATTCCGCTCGGCGCGGATGACAGTCGCCAGATAAGCAAACAGTTCCGGTGCTTTGGCCGGATACCTCTTGGACAAGAGTGCTGCCATTGCCGCAAATCTCTCCGTCCACTGTGATATATTCGTCACAGGGGGGCGACTTGGGACAAAAGGCCGGCCTGCTGTTGGTTCCAGCGCCGCATCTATGGTAACCTCGGCCATTTCTACAAATTCCGGATCTAGGATCTTCTTTGCCACCTTGGGTGCGAGAGTGGCTGCCAGGTTGAACGGGCCTGGCTTGTTGAGGCCTATGTCACCTTTGTGCTGGAGCACCGTGGGTCCGTCCCCTGTGGCCGAGGGGGCCGATGCTGCTGCCGCCAGCAGTTCGAGGCCTGTGTGGGAGTCAGCTGATGGGGTGAACGTAGGCAGCCCTTCGAGGGCGCTGAGTGTGGGCAAGTCCATGGCTGGTGGACCTGAAGTAAAATGAAGGAAGATCAATTACTCCTATGTGAGTGATCACTAACTAAAGTAGGCTGGGGGGGAGGGGGGGGGGGAGAAGATTGTGGGGACTTTTAACTGAGGATTAACATATCTAGGAGTTAGTTTGAGTGGATTGGGCCAGCGTGCCCAGGTTGACTCCGTGCAAGGGGCCAGCGCACCCAGATAGACATAGTGAGAGGGCTAGCGTGCCCGGGATTGACTCAGCAAGAGGGCTAAAGTATGACAATATTATTATTATTTTTTTTTTCTAATTTTTCCTTTTTTTTTTTTTTTTTAATATAAACCCAAACTCTAGAGACTCACCAGAGGCGGTCCCTGCAGGATTGTCCTCTGGGGGCGTCTCTACACGGTCCACTGGGGTAGGGTCCCCCAAGTGATCCCTAGCGGAGGAGGAACTATATCTAGCCTTGAGCCAAGCCAGCTGATCCGGACTGAAAGGCGTGTCTGGTGAGGCAGCTCCTTCCGGGTCCATCCCTGCGGTTTACTGAGGCAGGTGCAGATTGAACTGATAAGGAGCTGTTACAACTCGTATGGCAACTGGCTCTGTGTGAACTGATTGGCGCCTGAGTGCTAAGTAACATGTGCTATATCCCAATTAACGCCCACGGTGGTCTTACCGCGCATGCGTCCCAATGCCTTCCCATTTTCTCCAACTACTTCCTCGTCTCCCTCTCCTGGTGATACCACCGCCCCAACCCTTCACTGCCTGCTGCCCGGTGATGGTGTAGGCTACTGTCTTCGCTAACTACGTTTAACTACCTTAAACTACATTATGCCACAAGTTACGTGGGCATTCCCTTTCTCTAGTGAAAGTTGCACTAGTCCTGTACCACTGAATAGGTTGGCTTCACTTTTCATTTTTTAATTAAAGTCATAATATAATTATATTATGATAGCTCGCACTGTATAGAAGTTCCTTGATCCAAGTATTTTTTTTGTGGACTCTCATTTACTTTCTCTCACTTTATTATTTTTCTCCTATTTCGATTACACTTTTTTTTTTGCATTCAACTCACCTACTGGTTCGACCCCATCTCTTCCTTGTCTGAAAATTTGAGGAATGCCGGTTGCATAATGGAATTCATGAATAGTGGGCTCTATTTACGAGTGTTTGGTGACCAGTTGATGATACCATCCCTTACATAAAACCATTATGTGTCTTGCTGTACAGGCTGCTTGGCGTGACACACTGGTGGTTAGTTTGCACTGAGAACGCCTGTATTCATGCTACTCTGGTGTAGAAAATTTGTGTTAACCCCTTTTTGTTAAAATATTGGTGCGGCCATGGCTACTCGGCCACACCCACTCCGACGCTGCTGCTAGCTCTTCATTTTAAGTTGATGTGTTTGTATTTATTGCAGCTGCCGTACCTCATCGATGGAGATCTGAAGTTAACACAAAGTAATACGGTAAGTAAATTAGAGGGTTAGGTTTGCTAATAATTTTGTATTTTCTGAACTCTTGAACTGCAAGAAATATGTACAGAGAAGTGTGGGCAGGAGGGGTGGGGGGTGGGGGTGGGGGGGGATACATAATTTCAAGCAATAATTATATTTGAGGATAAAACCATCTTTTGTTTCCCTGGTTGAGAGAGGAATCTTCAAGTTGTGATATAATTGGAGGAGTGCTGCCAATTTTGCCTTTTGTTGTACAGTTAAAAAAAAGAGTGTACGTATGTCAATTAATTACTGCAGTAACCTTCTACACTGACACACAAAAGTCTTGACTCCAATTTGATACTTATGATCCTAGCCTTAGACAAACCACATTTCTCTCCCATACTTGTCTCTCTTATCAACTACATGTACATGTAGGCAAAAAAAGTAAAATAATTCACTTGTTTTTTTTTGTCATACCATTGCTGATACTCTAGATTTGGTAAAGGGTTTTCAGGAAATAAACTTCATTCGCACTAACTCTACATGCTTATGCTAATCTATTGTTCGTATTGTACAGATTTTAGCCTACCTGGGGAAGAAATATAATCTATGTAAGTTGTAATTGTCTGTGCTATGTTACCAGAGTGAGGTGGGCGGGTTAGTTAAACATACACACACACACACAGCGTTGTTGGGCAAAATCTTTATCTTAATTTAATTGGCAACTATTTATTAGTTTATTTCTAAAGATGGTCATGGGGAAAGAGTGCCTGGTGTTACATATTTTAAAATTCCTAAATGTATATACATGCAGTAGGCGACACAGAAAAATTCTGAATTTCGTTCCGTAGAACGGCGGTTGCACGAGTAAAAAACGGGCGACAAACGGTACGCCGTTGGTAAAAACACCGTTCCGTTCGACCGCGTTACCGTTTTAATCTTTCTCGTTCACCGTATGTCTCGCTCAAAGAAATATAAAAAATCGTTTATCCAATAAAACGTTCTGATTTTTTGTTTATAGGCTCCAGAGACGGAGCTTTTCGGGTTAAAAAAATTTGAAGCAGTCCTATTCGAAGTTGTCTCGCGGAGAATTGTTAGTTCGACCACCGCACAGTATCGACGTTTTCTCGAAGTTAGGGCCTTTTCCGGCTTCGATATTTTGCTACTGGAGGTCCATTGGTAGCTAACAGAAGATCTACGAAGTGCGGACCTCGTTATAGCTCTGTGCCCATCGGAATTTCGGTCTGCAACTTTATTGAAGCAAGTTAAAATTGTATACGAGCTTTTTTTCACTATCCCCGTAGCGTTTAATGATCGATATAAGGCCTTAGCTTGCTGATATAGCTATATAAGAGTTTCTAGCTAGAAAATATCTGTGAATCGACGGAAATGCTTCACCGTTTTGTACCGTTTTAGTAAACGTGTCGGCCGTTTAGTCAAAACGGTATGGAACGAAATGATAAAAACTACGGTAAAAAGACTACCGTTTTACGACCGTACTACGGAACGGAATACGGAACTTTTTTTTGTCTCCTACTGTACTTGCAAGTGCATTCATCATTGGTTGGCATGTTGGTGTAGTGAACCTTTAGTGACCTCTTTGGGGCCAATTTGAGTTAAGCTAAGTTATCAGTTTTTTTTCCCATTTTCTTATTGAAAGTACCGCTATTTAATCAATTCGGCATCTAATAGGTGGTTCATCTGAGGCGGACAAAGCCACGGCAACCATGCTAGTGAACGTGGTGAGCTGGTAGTGTAGGTGTGTGGGTGTATGGATCATTGGATACAATATGGGACACAGTCTGTGACAACAGGCTTTGTAATACATGCAAATGCAAAATAAAATGCAAGTTCTCTTTCTGCCACTAGGCGGTCACACGTACCTGGCAGAGCCAGGATGCCTGTGCACTAAGCAGGCACAGTGAGCCTTGCAAGCAAAGGGCACACACAAACTCATGCTCACACATACACTAAACATGCACAAATATACATACATGCATACATACATACATGCAGACAGACATAGTACACACATACATACTTACATAGATACATATATACATACATACATGCACACACACACATATACATCCTTAATGTTGCCATATCCAGCAGAACTGTGTATATAGGATACTAACATTTGATGTTTTCCTTCCCCCATTAGATCTACGACTTCAAACTCGGGTTTATCAGGTTGTGCTTCAATCCAAATATTGTAAGCTATCCACACGCATGCACACACAAACTATTATAATTAACAACTAGTGGTGTGCTTGAGCACAAATGGCGAGCGAGCCTAAGACTACACTATTATTAAACGATTCTAACACTCAAGGTACTAAAAAAATTCGAGTTTTAAATTACGTATATACGGTGGCCGGTAAAGGGGATTCAATACCGTAGAAACCACTCTCCGCAACTGTTTGAATTTTAAAAAAAGCAACAAAAAAACATGTCACATTATTTAAACGTTTTCTTTGTGATATTTATTAGCTAGTAGTAGTTGTAACGTACAATACTTTCACACTTAACTGAACATTCCTACACAAGGCTTACCTTTGTGGTTAATCTAGTGGACAATGAATTTTCAAATAAATACTGTTGAGCAGGGCTCAATTTCTGGGTAATGATTGACAACTGGAGGATTCTGTTTAGTGAAGTTTGGGACAGGGTTGAACACCCAGCTAACATAAAAATACAAGAGGGGTCAAAGTACAAAATGACATCCATCCATCCAAACATATATAAACAAACAAACATCCCCGATTTTAATTGTGTTACCCCTGTAAGTGTCTCGCTCGCCAATAATTCAATAGAACACGAATGTTCTTCAACAGTTCGAATGGCTAACACATTGTTGTTTATCTTCTATAGGACACTAGTCAGGGTTCTGCCTAGGAATTCTGGAGTGGCGGTAATAACCTATCTCAACACAAAATTATTTTCTCATCAACAGCAAAGTGACAGTGGTGGGTGGCATGCAAGCAAAAGCAACCAAATTGAACTCTACAATTTAAATAACTTTTTCAATTTTGTTTGAAATTACTAATAAATTAATTTGAAAAACAAATATAATGGCATATCTATAGATGAGATACATTTTAAAAGTTCAATATGTCAGTCGTCGATTCTTTTTTGGGTTCTTGTTGTACTTTTGGCAAAGACTACAAAACATTCCTTTTTCTGGAAAATAGCTCAGCCAGTGTTCCCTTCCCTTAAGCCATTCTTTACTACACTTACTTGCTTGCTTTTTCTTGTCTCATTAACTAATTCCAGCCGTTTCTACTCGAGCGGTAACATTGCCTTCAATGCTATTTGGCACACCATCCCAGTCGGCGACCGTCTCGGTCCGTGAGCGCTTGGGACTAGGCGGCTCACCTCCATCCCTCGGCTTCCTCTTACAAAATCGCAAAAGGGACATCGCTCAACTGAGAGAACTAGCACCGTTTAGTCGGCTGCTTGAGGACTGAAAGTGAGCATGCGCAAGCATTTTATTCTTTTTAGTGCACATCGATCTCCAGTAAAATAGCGACGACCAGGGAAGGTACGCCTAAAAAAACTGAGAAGTAAAAAAGCTATAAAGGTACTAAGGGGGTGAAAAGGCTATTATTTGTTGACTGGTTACAGAGGGAGTAGCTACTGGTCGGACAGTGAGTAGTGGTGGTCGCTTGGTTCATACTGGTAGTCGGGGCCGACCAGTGTAGGCAGAACCCTGACTAGTGTTAGAACTTGATCGTTTCGAATAGCTACTGTATTGAAGTGATCTGTACAATTATATGTACATGTATTTTTGGTGATCATGGTCTTCAATATTCTTGACTGTAGAATCTGGTAGGAAGCAAGGCGTGGCACCTGCCAAATATAGAAAAATGCCAAAATTTTAGAATCGCTGTAACTAAATAATGCATGCGAATTGACACAAAATATTATATATAATATAATATATATAATATATTATATATATATTTATTGCAGCTTTGATATTTTTTCTTGAATATTTCCGCATCACGCGAGCGTTCTGTATTCTCCCATATTGTACGGTTTATATTGTACGGTACACTACGCATGCGCGTAGCGAGTAAAATCAATAAAAATTGAATTGTAACCGGTTGAGAAAAAATAGCAAGGGCAGCAATAATATCACTTATCACACTCGTCGTACATATGGGAATGATATTTTACTCTCACGCCACAGGTGAAAGAGAAGTGGGGGGAGTGTGGAGGGGGGGATGGAAAATGTTGTTGTTTGCTTTTTTAGTGAAAATATTTTTGCGTGCTCGTAAAATATTTTCCCAGATTGTACTCGACCTCGATGCTTATAAAGTTCATATATATATATTATATATAATATATATATAATATATTTCCCATATTGTACTCTGACCTGTGCTTATAAGTATTATAATAATATTATATTATAATATATAGATAATATATATATATATATAATATATAATACTTATAGCACGTATATAATATATATATATATATAATATATAATACTTATAGCACGAGTCAGAGTACAATATGGGAAAATATTTTACGAGCACGCAAAATATTTTCACGAGCCAAAGGCGAGTGAAAATGTGGCGTGAGAGTAAAATATCATTCCCATATTGTACGACGAGTGTGATAAGTGATTTGCCTTGATATTTTTTCTCAACCGGTTACAATTCAATTTTCATTGATTTTACTCGCTACGCGCATGCGCAGTGTACCGTACAATATAAACCGTACAATATGGGAGAATACAGAACGCTCGCGTGATGCGGAAATATTCAAGTAAAAATATCAAAGCTGCAATAAATATATATATATATATATAATATATATATACAATATAATATGTATGTATTTATAGCCTGTTACCTGAGCGACCGCTCCTGTTGTCGAGTACTATAAATCTAGATATAGTCCCCGGTATTCCAGTACAAAAATGCATTAGAGGGAAAAAGTTGATATAGTTCGTAGCAACCACTAAAAAATAATGGGAAAATGACCGGAGAGAGCTATTTGTTATCAATGGGCTATAAGGTAGTTATAAACCAAAAACAAACAATCATTTTGTATTGCGATTCACTAACCCATGCCACTCGGGCTTATTCCACCGAATTGATTATAGAATGTGCGCAAAAATTATTAGCTATAATTGTTTGTGACGGGGTGGTGGAATTTTTTTTTAGTTGGATGATTGACATGGATCATGGGTGTTAATTAGAAGGTGTTTCAATTAGTCATGTTGTTCAGAACATGAAGTTGAAGGGTGAGTCATACTAATTTTTTTTTCTTTCCAGGAGTCTATGAAACCCGAGTACTTTAAGAAGATCCCAGCAACTCTGAAGATGTTCTCAGATTTTCTAGGAGATAAAGACTGGCTTATGGGAAACAAGGTAAAGGGTGGCTTATGGGAAACAAGGTAAAGGGTGGTTTATGGGAAACAAGGTAAAGGGTGACTTACGGGAAACAAGGTAAAGGAATATCAAGCAAGGAGTCATTTATTAATAATGTCTTTTTTTTTTTTTTAGATATCATATCCAGACTTTTTCCTGTGTGAAGTCCTGAGGGAACACACCTTAATGGAGCCCACCTTTCTAGATGAGAATGATCGTCTCAAGGTGGTGGACAATAAACTTGGAAGTGTTAATTTTTACTCTCAATATTTCTTGAATGTTTTTTAGAATTATGTGGAGAGATTTGAGGTAAGTTGCTAGTATGTGTGATATGCCACCATTTGGTTCACATCTGAGGCGTGAAGGTCTTACCCACTGTTGATCAATATCGTTATTTTCACACACAGTAGCTACTTGTATGCCAGATGTAAGTGTACCATACAGCAAGATTTATTGACGGTGATTTAATTTGACGAATTGACAATTTTTTTTTATGAAACATCAATTTTTTTGGTTTGTTTTTCATTGAAATTTGTCATGCAGATGCTCCCTGGGATTCGGGAATATCTGTCTTCCCCAGAATCTCAACTCCAAATGTTCATGAAACAAGCAGCTTGGAACATATAGTTAAATTATATAGTAGCTCATTGTTATATTATATTGTTCATTTTTCTGTGTTCAATACTATTAGCTACTAAAAAAATAGCTAAATGCCACTTTCAACCACCAAGGAAATAAGCTTGTGCATTGGTAGCTAATCATTTCATACCCCAGTTGCAAAGGGAATGGTGAAGTATGCGGTAGTGCAAAGAATAAGATGTCTGGGCCAGCCTTGCGTAGCACCAAAAGGCCAGCAATGCTTTCACCGGGCACAGACTCTCACCGTCACCGTGGCTTCGTTACCCGAGTCTGTCAGTCTTAGACCCTTTGATGCATATGCTGATCAGCCTCGGTTTCTCCAGGCTGTCCACTACCACATCGTCAAATGTCAAATGTGATCTTGGGTCGACTGGTACTTCTTCTGGAGCCAGCGCCTCACCTGCTCTCAGGCACCCAAAGAAACACAGGCACGCCGCCGTTGCCCAGTTTGCTGGCTTTGCTGTTTGGAGTTAAGTGTAACTAGTAAATAATTGCCTCAAGTTTTGCCTGCTGTACTAGCCAGGCAGTACCAGGTATTGTCAATTACTGACTTATAGCTATGTATTTCTCAAGCAGTGTAACTGCATTAATTCGCCAGTAGACAATTTAAACAAAAATTTTGCTTGAACCGGTCACTCTTAGGTCCTGCCAGATTATGCTAGCATTTTTCTGGAATAATATAGACATGAAATTGTATGATGGAATAATTCTAGAATATAAGCATTTAAAAGAATAGGGAAAACAAGAATTATCATTCCATAGCTAGCTATAGCTATATCCTTAAATATAAAAGAGATTTTTTTTCTTTTCTTTTTTTTAAAAGAAATGTGGTTTTTGTAGCCAAGTAGTGTTAACTAAAATTAAAACTAAAAACCTCTTTGTGGGGTATTTTACTTTTGGTAAGAAAACTAAGCTGTAGAGAACATGAAAAAACTAAAACTCAATATTTTAGAAATTCGATAAAAACTAAATAACCTGGAGAGTGAATGACAAAAATGAAAACTAAGCCATTTTTATTGTAACTAGCTATATAGTTCACCTTGAATTATGTCATTATTAAATGTGAAGATATAAATTGCTATCAAGTAAACATTCTCTAAACTATATAAAAAAATATATCATGCTTTAGCTATAGCTAAGATTTCATAGGAATAAGCTATTTTTTGAAGATCTTTGGGAAAAGTACATTAACTACTTTCTTTAAGGAGTTTCATCATTGGAGAATTTGAGACAACACAAATTAACCAAAACTAAGTCAATTGATGTTATAACCAACTAAATCTTCTACATGATATTGTGAGAAATACTAATAACTAACTAAATCTTCAGGGAGAATGAGACGAGAAAACTAAACCTAAACTTTCAAGATTTTTTTTTTTAATAAGGAAGTCTGGAATCTCTGAACCAAAACTACACTGGCTATAAGGCTGATCTTCATTATTGGATTAAAGCAGCTGGGTAGTGTTGGCTACTATAATTGTACTTCCAAAATGATGGGAAAGTAATACATGGGGGGAAAGTAATACATGGGGGGAAAGTAATACATACTCTATATCACTTAGCTATTTCTAATACGAAAAATAAGAGAATAATAAGAAAATTTATGGAATAATATTCTTTTCAAGCAAAATCAAGCAGCAGGCCCTAGCTAAAGGTAAGGCAACTACAAGACAAAAAGTATAATAGAGTGAACTGAAAAGATGTAGCCAACTGAAAAGAAACCAAAGTCTGTTCTTACTTTTTTTTTGATACTAGAATGTTAGAGGGGCGAGTGTCAATGGCTCTGAAAAGGGTCGTTATCTGTAGCCATGACATTTCAGGCCACAGTTTTAGAATTGGGGCGGCCACTGCAGCAGCTCAAAATGGAGCGTCGGATTAGGAAAATCAAGGACTTCGGCAGATGGCAGAGTAGAGAATACCAAGGATACATTAGAAGAGATGGGGCGGGGCAGCAGGAGAAGCACTCTCCAAGAAGTTGGCTGGAGCTGGTAGGTACGATGTCCACTGTGTTCTGATTCTCATAGTACAGTCAGTCTGTGTGCATTCTGAATAGTGTGTGTACTAGTCATGTTTCTTCATCGACGTTTTGCGGCTCGGCGCTGCCCAACGCGGCCTCTGCAGAGGCCTGCCCGCAGGCGTAGGTAGGTTAGCCAATTGCCAAGCCTCCCGCATACACTAAAGCAGGGTTAAGCTTGACTAAGGAAACACATATAATAGGTAACACAATACACATCAGAACAGTACTCAAGAATGGATAGCAGAAGAGAAGACGACTCAGCAGTAGGGCTCGGTAAATTATGCTAGCATTTTTTTGAGCATTTTAGGTACAGTGAAGCATTAAGAATAATGCTGGCATTATAGGTCAAATTTGGAGCATTTTGGGAATGAATTCCTGAGTTGTACATAATAATTAAAAATTTGTATGTAAGCATGTGTGTTATTATCAGCAAACACATCTAAGCTTAGCTTGCAGCTGTAACTTGCAGCTGCAAGCTTAGCTTAGCTGTACTAGCTACTAGCCAGCTTAGAAAATGGCTGAGTGTCTAATGGATACAGAGACTGAAATTCCTGATGTTTGTAACAGCCCTGAGCCTAGCAGTTGTGAGGTTGATGTTCCTAATCTTATGAGAGAAGAAATTACTGATATCAGTCTCAGCAGCTCTGGCCCTAGCAGTAGTGAAACTGTTGATGTTCCCAATCTTTTGAGCAGGCTGAAGTGTCCTGCTTCATCCGATTTGTCCCGAAAAAGAAAATTGAAGTCTAATCCACCTAAAGGCTTACGGTCTGGTAAGGGTTCCGTTGCTGTTGAGCCCTCTATTCCTCCTTCCACCAGAGTTAAAGAATTTCCTAATGAGCACTTATCTGTGGTATCAAGAAAGTTATTTTGTCAGGCTTGTAGAGAGCCTGTGTCTGTTAAGAAGAGTGTTTTGCAACAGCATATTAGATCAGCTAAACATGGTAGTAGCAAAAAGCTTTTAGTTTCTAGGAAAGCTCAAGATAAAACAATAGCTGATATGCTACGGAAGTATGATAAGAACAAACACCCCATTGGAGAAGGTCTTTCTGATGAAGTGAGAGTTTTTCGTATTAAAGTAGTTAAATCTTTCTTGAAAGCTGGCGTACCACTGGCCAAGGTAGACTGCTTTAGAGAGGTGTTTGAAGAAAGTGCTTTTAGGCTTTCTCATAGTAGTAACTTATCTCAGCTTATCCCTTTTATTCGTGAACAGGAGTTTGCTAGTATCACAGAAGACATAAAAGGAAATAATATTGGTGTAATTTTTGATGGTACCACACATGTGTGTGAAACCATGGTTATTGTACTTCGTTTTATCGATGCTGACTGGCAAATACAACAACGTGTTGTCAGGCTGATGCTATTAGCTAAGAGCCTTACAGGTGAAGAAGTGGCCAGGCAATTAATCATGTGCCTATCTAATGAGCTTAGTGTTTCTTCAAATCAGCTAGTAGCAGCAATGCGTGATCGTGCTTCAGTCAACAATGTAGCAATTCAAACTCTAAAAATTGTTTATCCATGTCTTCTAGATGTGGGATGTTTCTCACACACTCTTGATCATGTTGGGGAGAAGATAAATGCAAATGTGCTAGATGAATTTATAAAAGTTTGGGTGGGCCTGTTTACACGGAGTCCAAAAGCAAAATTGGCTTGGAGGGAAGCTACTGGTTTGCCTGTTCCTGCTTACTCTAGTACCAGATGGTGGTCTAAATGGGAGGTGATGAAACATATGCTTGTCACCTTTGCTGATGTGCTTCCTTTTGTTGAGAATAATGATCTTCCCCCTTCCTCTAAAAAAATTGTTGACATTCTCAATGACCCTCCTAAGAGTCGGAAGCTGCAGATGGAACTTGCAATTACCGTTGATTTTGGTGAGCCATTTGTCAAAGCCACCTATAGATTGGAGGGAGATGGGTCACTGGCTTTTAGTGCCTATGAAGAAATTGTTAAACTTCAGGCTACTATTTCTGCCCAGAATTTCCCTAATGCTACAGCTGTTGCCAATAAATTGTCTTCAAACAGACCAACACAGAAGCAGCAATTAATAAATTATGCTACTGAGTGTATCCAGCCTGCTATTGTTTATTTCAAGCAAAAATTTGAAGGTGATCTAAAGCCAATTGTTACAGCCTTCAAATATGCCAGATATTTTGATCCAGCCAAGGTGTCTGAACTTTGTCCAAGCTCTGCTGACATTGACCAGTTGAAGGCCTTTCCTTTCCTCAATAATAAGTTGGAAGATTTGAATGTAGAGCTTCCTATCTACATGGCAAAAGCAGATGGTGTGTCACCAACCATAGACAAGTTAGAGTGGTGGAAGAAGCACTCTAATGAGCTCCCCCATTGGTCAGCTGCATGCAAACTAGTATTACTGGTTCAGCCATCCTCTGCAGCTGCTGAGCGTGTTTTTTCACTTTTATCAAATAGTTTTGGTGAACAGCAAACTTCCTCGCTAGAAGAGACTATTGAAGCATCAATTATGCTGCAGTATAACTATAGGAAGTAATGATTCTGATGAACCTTTTGTTTGTTTTCTTGATTTTTTTTTTTTATTAATCGTGAGCATTATGAGCAAAATTGTGAGCATTATAGGCAAAATGAAGGTGGCATGAGTGAGAATTAGAGAATAGCATTATAGGGAAAATTTGGGGAATAATTTACCGAGCCCTACTCAGCAGGTAACTAGCTAATAGTAGTCTTGCGTAGTATGACCTTTACCAATCGCAACGCTGGAAGATTAGCCTGTCGTAGCCAGACCCTTTACCGAATCGCTACGCTGGGGGTCTGGGGACATGGCCATACCAAATTTGTTCTGCTGCACATATATTGCGGCGGTCAATTACCATTAGCGAATAAGCCCTCCTCACCCGCAAATAGAATTCCTGTATTTGTCATTCACCCATTCACCCATTCACCCTTTCAAAGGTTCAGCTATCATGGCTAATTTGCGGTAGAAATTCAGGTATAAAGGAGGTAGGGCATTCACCACTTCCACATTCCTCCAGAACAAATTTGGTACGGCCATGTCCCCAGAACCCCGGCGCGCTTTGCGCGCTACGAGGGTCAGACTAGGAAAGGGTCTGGTCAACTGACATTGCGTTTGCACTGTCAGCATAGCGGTAAGTTCCTCGGATGTGGTATACACTTACTCTATTGTTATTCCCAACCCCATTAGCAAGGGGAAGCTGCACAACTTTCCAGATCCTTTCCCGCCTTGCGATTGGTAAAGAGTCTGGCTACCGAGAGTGCACCAATTTTCAATTTGGCACCATTGTATAGTGTCTCCCTCACTGCCAACAAACAAATATCCCCGATTTTCCACCGCTCACTTCACTCAGCTCGCCAATGATATTCAGTGTGGGTAGGTCTAGTTGCTTAGCAATAATCTACGCAATAAATTAGAATTGATTCAGTGTCTTGTGTCCCCGCAAAGCGGTTTGATAAAAGGTCTGGCTACACACCAAACTACGGTTCAGAAAAAGGGGATGTGGTGTAGTGGGCGTAAATTATGTGGTCTAGAAAAAGGGGGCGGGGTGTGGCAGGCGTGGTGGAATAGGTGTTGACTAGTTAAATGGCTATCCCTTCTGTCGAGGATCTTAGAATTCACTGTAAACTTGAAGAAGAAGTTCTACTTGAGTGTATTGACCAAGATGATTTTAATGTTCTGGCACCCTGTCTATCCCAATGGAAGAAAGTAGCATTGGAGTTCAAAATGTCCGAAGAAATTGAGGATATTGAATCCAATAACAGGAAAGAGGAGGATAAAAGATTAAGTTTCCTCAAGGAATTAAAGCAGCAGTGTTCTATTAAGCTGACCTTCAAGCTACTTGTGGGCACCCTGTTAAAAATTAAACGAGCTGATGATGCCAGATGTATTTGCCTTGCACTAGCAGGTAAACTGTAATCATGTCACAATTTTTTTCTCAGCCTTCTTTAATCATTAGATGTATTCTCTCTCTTTCACAGGCATTTTTTTTTTAAAGAACAGAATTAAACAATACACCGGGAATCCAACCTTGGACCGCTTGCTTAACGCACAAACGTTCTCATTATTTAGAACAGCAACCCACACCAAACACACATAAAGAGTTTTGCACATGCAATTCAATGTTTAACTTACAATAAAACAAAATATGTGATTATATTCTCTCTTTCACAGTTTTTTTTTTTTTTTTTTTTTTTTAAGAATACAGAATTTACAAAATGTTTGACTGCCACCAGGAATCGAACCCAGGACCTCTTGCTTAACGCACAAGCGCTCTGCAACTGAGCTAAGACAAGCAGAGAAAGATATATCTAATGAGTAAAAGAAGGTTAAGAAAGAAAATGTGAAGTGATTAGCAGAGTAAAAATTCCACAGATAAAAATTAGCTCAGTGGTGGGCTAAAATGTCGTCATGAACATTCAGACAAACAAATGGCAATATAATACGATAACCTTTATGAGTACGTACGTATGTACACATAGAGTTGAAAGAAATAATCATGAGATTTTAGTATATTATGTACAAAAGATCTATTGTTATGCAATGAAGGAGCATTACTAATGTTTTGGGTTTGCGTTGCTCTATATTTAGAACAAGAACTGTTCACTCTATTGTACTATCCCTTACATTCATCATTTTGTCATTTTGTGAATAAAGGTTCTCTGTCAATTGGCTGTACATAATAATAATATCCTTAAATTTCTTAATTTCCAAACTAATGAAATTTAAGTTAGATAACATTATTTACACAATGTTTACTCACAATTTTCTCATAATTTAATGTGTGAGTATAATTTGGAGAACCCTGATATGCGTAGCTCAGAGTATCATTTTTTACAGGATTTAGGACAATAGTTTTTTTAATTTTTATTTACTTGACTAAATTGTTTTTGTATCATACCCATGGGCAATTTTTTTAATCACTACACAAGGCTTTGATTGTTTCTGTGACTACCACTGCTGTAATTACATTAAAATAGCAAGTACCCGCCACATAGTGGCGCTAGACGTATTGCAAAGTAAGAATGCAGTAGTATTGCAAAGTAAGAATGCAGTAGTACAAGTAATCGTGCTCAGTTATTCTTTACCATTGGTTAAGATTACATAAGTTTCCCTCTCCTGCTCTCTTTTTTTCCCTGAACTATCTGAATTTTTAACATGATATGGTGAAATATTTCATGAGCAGGTTAATTTATTTTCATGAGCCAAAGTTGAGTGAAAATAAAGCCTGAGAGTGAAATATCTAGCCATATCACACTGAAGAGTGTAACAAGTGGTTTATTCCACACTAGATATCTGAAGTAGGCTCCCCACAACCCAGCTTATATTATAGCAGCTGCTCTAACCTGGCTGGGTAGGCTCCACTAGAGTAAAGGTAGCTGTAACCCAGAAAACTTGTACCCAGGCCCAGGTTGCTATAACTACTCTGGTAATGAGCTTGTGTAAATACAGCCATGATAACACTTTGTAATATCATGAGATATCTCGGTCACATACCCAAAAATATTATTGTGCCAATATCTAGCATGGAATAAATAATTATTTATTCTACCCTAGATATCTTCACAAGGATATCTTTAGGTACATGATCCCTGAAATAACTCACAATATGGTTGTTATTTCACCTGTATTGGCAAGCTCATTACCTTGTAATTATAGAGCATACTAGCCACTTCACAGGTGTAACTACTCAAATGGGTTAGAGCAGCTGTTAAAATATCAGCTGGGGGTTGTGGTAGCCTCTACAGCCAAGTGACTACTGTATTGCAAAGTAAGAATGCAGTAGCACAAGTTATTCTGCTCAATTATTATTCTCTACCATTGGTTAAGGTTACATAAGTTTCCCTCTCCTGCTCTCTTTTTTCTGAACTATCTGATCTTTTTTTCTATCCCACCACTTCTATCTTCAGCTCTTCTTTTTGAGTAATGGCGCCCTCCTTTACTCGTCTATTCCACCTGCTTTTTAGTTATAATTAATCTCTCACCTTTTTGCCTTCTCTTCCCTTCCATTTTAAACCTATACCGCCTTAACCTCGCCGATTCCATCCGCTTTTCAGTTACAATTAATCTCCTTTTACCTTCTCTTCCGTACTTTCGCCTTCCTTTTTGATACTACGCCGCCTTCCATCGTCTCTATTCCTATTGCACCCGCTTTTTAGAAATAACCGGCACGTTCTACTGAATGTGACAACACTTTACCTACGGTAAAGAGACGATGCTTTACCAAACCATACCAAGCTCATGAATAATTCATGAATACACACACCGTTGTCGGTCGTCGTCGTTGTTACTGACACACAAGTGTATTATTATATAGATTTCACCATATCACACTCTGACTCATGTAATAAGTATTATATATATAATATATTACGTTCCACAGATAAATTAAGAAGAAAAGAGTATGCAGCACCTAACACTACTGAATCACTACAGAAATGTAAGTTTTGTGAATTCTTGCAATAATTCCAATTTTGGATACCATTTTAGACTGTTTATAGAGAATTAAAAAAAAGAAAGAATTTTTTTTGGTATGCTTTGGTGGCTAACATTCCATCAAAATAATTTACTCTAATCTAGATAAGATAATGAAAACAAGTGAATATAAATGTATAGTGACACTACATACATACATACATAGATAGTTCTCCTACTTGTGATGTGCTTGAGCACAAATGGCGAGCAAGCCTAAAACTACTCTATTGTTAAACGATTGATTTTAACTTCTGACACACAAGCTACTAAAAAAAGTCGAGTTTTAAAATACGTATTTACGGTAGAGGGTATTCACTGCCATAGTAACACTCCCCGCAACTGTTTGTATTGAAAAACAGAAGCAACCCAAAACAAGTCATGTTATTTAAATGTTTTATCGGTGAGCGAGCGAGACACTTACAGGGGTAACACAATTGAAAATCGGGGATGTTTGTTTCTTTATTTATATATATGGACGTACGTATGTCATTTTGTACTTTGACCCTCGCATTTTTGTGTTAGTTATGTGGTCGACCCCGTCCCAAATTGCACTAACAGAATCCTCTGGTTTATCGATCAGTACCCGTATCACCCTAGAAATTGAATTGTTTACCGTTTTGAATTCTTTTGCGGGTGCAGTTAAAACTTGAAAACTTAAGGGACTTCCATTTCTATTCGAGTTAGTGGCGGTGGTAAGTCAATGCGCTCTTTGTCAGGGTTATAAGCCGTGCGCAACAGTATTTACTTGAAAATACATTGTCCACTAGACTACCGCCAAGGTAAGTCTGTGTAGGTGCATGTCCAGTTGTGTCAAAGCATTGTGTGTTACAACCACTACTTAGCTAAAGAATATCACAAAGAAAACTTTTAAATAACGTGTATTGTTTTGTTGTTGTTTTTTTCCTTCAATTCAAGCAGTTGCAGAGAGTTGTTACTATGGCACTGAAATCCCTTTACCCTGTATGCTATATTTAAAAACTGGACCTTATTTTCAGTAGCTTCAGTGTTAGAAGTCAAAATCATTCATATAAAAATAGTATAGTCTTTAGGCTCGCTCGCCATTTGTGCTCAAGCACATCACTAGTATTAGTGATAATCATTAGCTAAGTAGTAGTTGTAACATGCAATACTTTCACACTTAACTGAGCATACCTACACAAGGCTTACTTTCGTGGTTATTCTAGTGGACAATGAATTTTCTATTGCGTAGGACTTATTGGCGAGCGAGCGTAGTGAGCGAGACACTTACAGGGGTAACACAATCGAAAATCGGGGATGTTTGTTTATTTATTTATATATATGGACGTACGTATGTCATTTTGTACTCTGACCCTCACGTTTTTGTGTTAGTTATGTGGTCGACCCCGTCCCAAATTGCACTAAACAGAATCCTTGGGTTTATCGATCAGTACCCGTATCACCCTAGAAATTGAATTGTTTACTGTTTGAATTCTTTTGCGGGTGCAATTTTTCTATTCGAGTTAGTGGCGGTGGTAAGTCAATGCGCTCTTTGTCATGGTTATAAGCCGTGCGCAACAGTATTTACTTGAAAATACATTGTCCACTAGACTACTGCAAAGGCAAGTCTGTGTAGGTGCATGTCCAGTTGTGTCAAAGCATTGTGTGTTACAACCACTACTTAGCTAAAGAATATCACAAAGAAAACTTTTAAATAACGTGTATTGTTTTGTTGTTGTTGTTTTTCCTTCAATTCAAGCAGTTGCAGAGAGTTGTTACTATGGCACTGAAATCCCTTTACCCTGTATGCTAAATATAAAAACTGGACCTTATCAGTAGCTTCAGTGTTAGAAGTCAATATCATTAAAATAGTATAGTCTTTAGGCTCGCTCGCCATTTGTGCTCAAGCACACCACTAGTAACTATGACAAATAGTGCATTAACTTACCACCACCACTCACTCGGATAGAAATAGAACTCCAGTAAGTTTAGAGTTTTAACTGCATCCGCAAAATAATTCAAAGCGGTAGACAATTCAATTTCTAGAATAATACAGGTAATGATTGCTAACCAGAGTATTCTGTTTAGTGAAGTTTGGGACAAGGTCAACCACCGAACTAACACAAATATATGAGAGGGTCAAAGTACAAATGACATACTTACATCCACACACATAATATAAACTAGTGGTGTGCTTGAGCACAAATGGCGAGCGAGCCTTAAACCACACTATTGTTAAACGATTGACTCTAACTACTAACACTCAAGCTACTGAAATAAAGTAAATTACGTATATGCGGTAAAGGGGATTCAATGCCATAGTAACCGCTCCCCGCAACTGTTTGAATTGAAAAAGAAGCAACGAAATCAAGTCACGTTATTTAAAATTTTCTTTGTGATATTCTTAATAGTAGTTGTAACGCACAATACTTTCACACAACTGAACATACCTACGCAAGACTTACCTTCGTGGTTCGTCTAGTGGACAATGAATTTTCAAGTAAATGCTGTTGAGTAGGGCTTATAACTGTGACAAATAGCATATTAACTTACCACCGCCACTAACTCGAATAGAAATGGAGCTCTCATAAGTTTTTGCGTTTTAACTGCACCCGTAAAACAGTTCAAAGCGGAAAACAATTCAATTTCTAAGGTGATATGGGTAATGGTTGCTAAACCAGAGGATTCTGTTTAGTGAAGTTTGGGACGGGGTCGAACGCCGAGCGAACACAAAAATACGGAGGGTCAAAGTACAAAATGACATACATACGTCCAAACATATATATAAACTAGTGGTGCGCTCGAATAGCGCAAATGCATGGCGAGCGAGCAGACTCTTTTTAAATAGGACAGAAATTACATCTAACTGTAGTGCACAGTGTAACCCTTTCCATTCTCAGTTAGCATCAGAGAATTTAAAGTCTCTGATCCCACATAGGTGTCCAGAAATGCCATAAAATGTCCATCCCATCCCACGGTCCCATGGGATTGTGGGACATTCCATAGGATGTCCACCTGTCCCTCTCACTCATGCATGTGTATCCCACTGCCCATCCCATGATCCCATAGGACCATATGACATTCCTCTGGATGTCCTACTGTCCTTCTCTCAGATGTGTGTGTGTCCAACAAACTATCCCATCCCATGATACCACGGTACATTCCACGGGACATCCAACTGTCCCTCTTGCTCGCCCATCAATAGCAAATCAATATTTCAATAAAAGTAGCCATTGTAACTATAGCTAGACTGAGCTACACTGAGATATTATTTGTTTATATAATGTATATATTATAAACAAAGGCATGAAATTTGGTAATTATAGTAGGTCGCTATCAATTTTCTTAGTTCCTATTCAGTGGTGGTGGTTTGAGTTGAAGTGGTTATAGGGAGAGGATACTTCATGGGTTAACTAACTAATTTATTTATTTTTTATATTATTCTGCAGATAATAAACGTTCGAGGGATTCAACATTTTCTGACGGTAAATTACTTACGCAGTAGTTTGAAGCTCACTATTACACTATTGTTGTACCCATATGATTAGTTTTCATAAACTTCATTGAGTAGTATGTTTTATGTTTTTTTTAAAAGTTTATAATACAATTTACAATAACAGGATACATTTTATTTTATGATGTTTGTCTTGGTAATAGTAATCTTATAGTGTACAATTGGAGCTGAAGCTTGGTACTCATACTATAGAATGGATCTAACTTCACTTTATTTTTTCCTAATGGTCACCGAGTTTTTGCATGCATGCCACAATAAACCTTCAAGTTAAATTTTTGAATGTCCACAACTTTTGTTGTCTGAGTCACTACCATGACTGAAAGAATGATAACCTTTCTAACAGTATATCCCATAATATTATATTGAGTGCAATATAGAAGCGCTAATCAAATCTAATTTATCATTACAAATAAACCTTATCGAGGATCCGTCTTTTATTAGTTTACATGAAATATATATTGACTGTTTTTAACTCTTAGATTTTAAAATGGGTAGGGTACAGGCGGTTAAGTTATGGTGAATAACTGTTGACCTGACGTATAAATATTCTCAGCACTACTATACTCTAATTAGCTACATGTATAGATCTTGTTGTTGTTTTGACACGAGGAATTTTTCTAGCAGGGCCTAATTAATTAGATATCAATATTGGTTGATATAAAAGAGAAGATAGTTCCAGCTAGTACCCATAAAGTAAATGTGAAATAAACTCTTTCTAGTAATTATAGACATCATACTAGCAAGTACCCCACCACACAGTGGCCTTGACGTAATGCACAGTAATAATTCAGTAGCATAAATTACTTTTATTCATGGCTATCATTCTCTACAGTTGGTTAAGGTTACATCAGTTTCACTCTCCTGCTCTAATTATTCCTGAACTACTATCACTTTTTTGTACCCCCCACCTTTCTTTTTTTCTTCAGTTCTTCCTTCTTGAGTCAAGGAGTCCTCTCCCCTTTACCGCATATGTAATTTAAAAACTCGACTTTATTTTAGTAGCTTGAGTGTTAGTTGTTAAAATCAATCATTTAACAATAGTGTAGTTTAAGGCTCGCTCGCCATTTGTGCTCAAGCACACCACTAAATAGACTAGTGAGTACCCCCCCCCCCCCCCCCCCCCCCCCCCCCCCCCCCCACAGTGGTGATACTTTTGCAACAATTAAGAATGCAGTAGCATAAGGTATTTTTATTACCCTCTACCACTTGGTTTAGTTGCATCTGTTTCAGCCTTCTGCTCTCTTTCTCCATGAGCTATTTCAGCTTTTCTTATCCCCCTCCTGTACTCTCTTCAGTTCTTTCTTTTTGAGTCATGGAATCTCTTCACCGCATTTGTTATCTCTCCTGCTTCTCAGTATCTCTGCCATTATTTTCCTACCCTTTTGAAACTTTTGCCATCCTTTCCTCACCAATTTTCTTTTTACTACATTAGTCATCATTTCCATCACCTTCGTTTAATGAATTTCATGAATTTACACACCATAGCAGTACCATACCATAGTCATCTCCATTGTTACGTGTATTATTGTAAGATGTATGTGTGTGCACTAAAAATTATCATTATTAAAATTTAGTAGTATGGCGTGTGAGTTGCCCATTAAAAATGTATCAGAAAATCGTTGTTCAACTGAAATTGCACGGGAAAAGTGAAATAGCGTGTAACTAATTGAAATAGCATGGTAACTATGTGAAAAATAGTGAAATACCACTGTAGCTAAGTAAAATAGTATGGGTAAGTGCACACGTGTGCAGTGTTAGCCTTGGAAATGTACAGTTTGAGTAGTTTCTAATTGGAGACAATGTCATTCTTTACCACAGAAGCTCTACCCGTATTAGATGGAATGTTTTTCAACAGATTAGAAGGAGCACTACGTTAAAAACGAAGTTCCAGCAGAAGCTAATCCTGAAATAAGGAGATAGTTAATGAATGATACAGTGTAGCTATAATTGCAAATGACTTTTAAAAAAACTGGCCTACTATTAGCGAGTGATAGTACCAGTAACCTGTGCTATTAGGGATCAATAGCACTTGTAAAGCAATTGAACTAGCACTCGGCTTCGCCTCGTGCTATTTCAATCACGTTACTCATGCTATTAATCCCAAATAGCATGGTTACCTGTGCTATTACTCATACAAAAACAACTATATTATGCCAAAACTTAATCTTTACATAAGTGTTGGTTGTTAGTTGTTGACCAGTAAAGAGAAATGCCTGAAATAATAGATCGTAAAGAAGTGTGTACATAATATTAAGCTTCTTATTGAAGTACTTTTCTTTATAATTGTTCATATCTGTGTCTACTTAGTAGGGCAGATACTTAGGCACACAAAGCACCATTTTTTCATGATCTTGAAACCTTTATGTTCATTTTTTTTTGTTAAGATTGAAATTGAATTTGGTGCTTTCACTTCATTTAATGAGATAACCCTAACCTGGTTTTTTCTAAGACTTTACAGGCTGACCTTATGTGAGCTCTTTTTTTTTTCTACGTATACTGAGTAAATTAAATTGCTTTAGAGTGTCTTATAAACAAAATAAAAGAAAGCCATAATTTTTTCTGAATTATTAATTAAAGTGCTATTAAAGAGCCGGGTTACTTTTAAGGTTTAAGAATTACTATTTCTTATAAAAATGCTTCTTCAGGATTGTAAAAGTAAATTGATGAAGAACTTGGTGAGAGAAAAGTTCAGCAGCGAATTATCTGTGCTTATTGAACGTACAAATTCTATTCGTGAACATATCAACCAATTTAAATGTATAGGTCGCGTTTATAATTCAATGCTATTCTCCTCACATGAAATTTGTAGCCTGGTTTATCACATTTTGAACTCCTTCCAGCGGTCCGGGCATGAAAAGAAGAATCCCTGGTGTGCCCTTTGACCTTTTAGCTTTTTCTATTCGAGTTTAAAAAAGTAGCCCCGTAAATAGAACCCTCCAGAATACTCACTGTTCTTTAGATTCCATCCATACCACATTTAAAACGAGTGCCCAACATACAAACACTATAGCTACAATAATCATTTTTGTAAGTGATATAATTGAATAATCAACTGCCATGTGTGTGTGCCAATGAACTTTTATTGAAGATGACCCCTCTGGATAGTACTAGTGATGTGCTTGAGCACAAATGATTTTAACTTCTAACACTCAAACTACAAAAAAAAGTGGAGTTTTTAAATTACTATGTATAATAGGGTAAAGGTGATTCAATGCCATAGTAACCACTCCCCTACAACTGTTTGAATTGAAAACAAAAAACAATTCACTTTATTTAAACATTTTCTTTGTGATATTCTTAGTTGTAACACACAATACTTTCACACAGCATTTCACAAAATACGTGAGGGGGTCAAAGTACAAAATGACATATGTACGTCCAAACATATATATATATATATAAACAAACAAACATCCCCGATTTTCAAGTGTGCTATTCCTGTGTCTTGCTCGCTTCGCTCGCTCGCTAATTAGCTAATCTACATTCCAACAGTACACTGTATATCCTGTGCATTTGAATTTTGCTGTGAATGGCAAACAGTACTCTTCTAATTTTTCTTTTATAGCCTCCCATTTGGCTTACGTTTTTTTTGTTGTTAAGGTGTTCCTTTTTTTGTGTGTATTAAGTTACTGTAGTGTTTTCTAAAATAGTCTCCAGTAGAAGTTGGTGACAAAACTTACAGCTGCCATTTTCCACTTGTCACGAAATATGTCCCTGGCTATGCCCTTTTATACATTAAGTGACCGAAGTCTACAACTAAGACAAAGCACATTAAGAAACAGCTGAAAATTTTGTCACTTTTTTATGTTAGTACATCATTGGAAAAACACAAATAGAAAATGATAGCTAGTTGTACCATTATTTTTTTCCACAGCAAGCTACTACGTTTGACTTGGCCTTTTTGCCTTATCTCAGTATGTAACTTGAAGTATATCCTTGCTTGAATGTAAGTTCACTAGACGTAATACACCGACATTGCTTTTTTGACACAGCTATAGCCATTATTCCCATTGTAAAATTCTATCACTTTAACAAATTAACTTCTGCAGTAAACATTATGGTGGCATTTGGTGGTGGAAAGAGTTTTTTTGGCATGTAATGCCACGTATTGAAATTTTGGAACAGAAAATATTTTAGCATTGACATTTTAAGACTATGCAAAAAAAATGACACTTTTTATCTTGCACGTCTCCATGTTTTATTGGATCTGCCTTACTCTCTATTATAAGCGAGTGAGACACTATCAGGAGTATAAAATAGAAAATCGGGAATATTTTTTGTATGTTTGAATGTATGTATGTTATTTTGTACTTTGACCCTCATGCTTTTGTGTTCTCTCGGTAGTCGACACCTTAACCACACTTCACTAAACTGAATCCCTTGGTGGATCCTTACCCGTATCATCCAAGGAAATTTAATTGTTTAACATTTTTAATTAGATTATCTCTGACATGATCTGAATGTTCCGAGACACAGGATTTAAAAACTCACCTGAGTTCATTTTCTGTTCTATGTAGTGGGTGGCTGTGGTAAATTATCTTGGTTAATGCACTGGTTGTCATAGCTATACACTTTGTACAACCATATTGTCTTGAAATTCCATTGTCCAACAGTCAAGCTGCAACAGGATGCAATGTAAGTCTTATGTTGGTATATCCAGTGAAAACTATGTTTGTGTGAAAGTGCTGTGTGTTACAGTTACTGCTTAGAAACTGTTATCATTCAAATGAAAATTTCATTTTCAGCTAAGTCAGCTTACTTGCCATTTGTGCTGAAGCACTTGACTAATTAAAGTTGTAGTTTTAAATTTCTAATATTAAGGAGATAAAAAATGGAGTTAATGTATGAGCTAATTTAATATGTAATTTTAGATGATGATATTAAACAGAATTTGGTGCTGAGACGAAAAAAATTTAAAGGTGAAAGTATAAATGAAGGTGAGATCTTAATTGGGGTTTTTCTTTAGTTTCCAGGTTGATATACTGTTAAATATTTGAATGTATATAGATCATGTATATTAGTCATTATATTATATTATTATAGGTGAAATAATTAGGAAGGCGTTGTTTAGAGCCAAAAATAACACTTACAACTGTTATAGTATAGTCCACGTTTGCTGTAATTTGCCTCTTTCCTCGCCAATGTATAGTACACTGGATGAAAATTGAAATTTCCTGTCTCCAACAGTAGAAGATATCATGTTTCATTCTATGCTGCCTGTTAAGATAATTTCAATATTTATATGAAGCTATCCATATTATAATAAAATATGAAATATCCTACAGTTGAATACTTTGAAAGTTTCCATTTTTATCCTGTGGTAGGTGTCAAAAATGTGTTGTTTTGGGAATATTAGATGGAAACTGTTGCCAGTTGCCTTAGACCGCGAAAGTGCACATTATACGCATTGTTTTTATAGAGTAATAATAGCATTTCTGCACAAGTGCTCTGCCTCTGATGAGCTACGACAACCACCCGGGGAATAAACATTCTAATTTATACTGTTAAGGGGTACTACTATGCTACAGTCTCACTCTCAACAAACCAACAAAATTTCTCTTTTTGTTTTCTTCCACAGATTCTTATTATTCGTTGAATTAATAAGAATCTTTGAAAAAAAAAAAAGAAAAAAAAAGAGAAATTTTACAATTCTGTTACGTGCATAGCTATGACAGCTCATTAACAAGATAACTTACCACCACCACTAATACAATAGAAGATGAACTCCACTAAGTTGACTGAGAACATTTCTCCTCTTCTCTCTCTTAGCTCCTTCCTGTTTTTGTCTTCCTGGCGTTATTTCAAAGTCTTTTCTTTTCTCATAAATTTCTTGCACCCGTGCTAATGTTAACGTTTCCTCCACGGGTGGACATGCATTGACCTCTTTGAACTTTGCCATATATACCCTCGTACAATAATATGGGGAAGATATTTTACCCTTATGCTTGTGTTGTTATGAGCCTTGCATTGCTCATGAAATTTCTCTCCAAATTGTATGCTGACTCATTTAATAAGTGTAATAATATATATATATATAATTATAGGTTGCAATACATTTCACAAAGAGACCCAAGTGTCAAGTTATAAAGAAAGTGATCATCAATATAAAAATTGTAAGTTAGTAGCATGTGTATATTCTCATTGTGAATTATTGGCAACAAGACAATTGAAATGATTAGTAAAAAATAGGGTACAATGCTATTAACAAGAAACCTGTTGGTAAGTTAGGTTCATAGATGTGATATGTTATGCACTAGCTATATGTTTTAATGACCTGTATCAGTATTAATTGAAGATTATGGCTGCATACGTACAGAATGCGAATGCAGGAAGGGAAAAAAACATTTTCTTAGTATTTAGGAGGAGCAATGAGAGTAAATGCAGATACATTCTGTTGTAAAAGAGACCCTTGTAGTACTTGAAAAGGTGCAAAAGTGTGCTGATTTCATGTTTGAAAATGTTAGTACTGAATGATATTTTTTTTATCACGAATACGCTTGAAAATTGCAAGCGGTTGAAGAAGAGGAGCTATATACTGATATTGTACTTTCAAAAAAATTGAAGTTAGTTAGTCCACCATCATTGACATCTTGACAACATCTGCTTATACAATGGATATCTTTTTGGGGTCCTTTCATGTATATAGCAGCGAGAATCTTTTCTTTTCATGTTTTGCTTTAAATTTGATTATACGAACAATTTGATTCTATGTACATCCCAATCCCCAATTTGGTTGGGCAAATTGGCATTCCCCTTATAGATAACTATCTTAGATAAAATAGGATTTCTTTGCAGTAGGTTCATATAGCTATAGCTCCTGCAATGAAGACAGTGAATGTAAATGTTGTCCCCATAAAAAAGGTATATTAATCTTTTACAGATTAAATTGTAGACTTTTATGCTTTTGACTAAAACCTAAAATTACTCAACAACCATTAAGTATTGCCATACACTATGTATGTATCATGTGAAAGTGCTTTTAATTCATTTTCAAACTGTAAATCCACAAAACCAACAGTTGCCATGGAAGCAATAAGATGCTGAGTAATTTTAATAATTGTACATCATCATTAGACTGACTCGTTGGTACTTTATTATAATATTATCCTTTTTATTCTCTACTCTTCCATATTACTCTGGACACTCACACTACGTTTGCTGTGTCGCTTTATGTTTTGAATGTTTTGAAATTAAAGACAACATAATGTTATAAGTAAAATAAAACCCAAAATGCACTATAGTTAAATAATAGATAGACAACGAAATCGAGGGATCTACCGCCCACAGAGGCTCGAGGTAAAATAAAACCCAAAATGCACTATAGTTAAATAATAGATAGACAACGAAATCGAGGGATCTACCGCCCACAGAACCTCGAGGGCTGTGGGCTGTACCGTCCCGAGCGTAGCGAGGGCGATACTAGCAGCCCGAGGGGTTTGACGGGCGGTAGTTCCCTAGATTTCGTTGTCTATCTGTTTTAGAACGTAGCAACTATAGCCTTAGTTACCAAATAATTTTTTCTATCCTTTGTTCTATGTTGACACTCTACGACAAAGACGGCAGAGACATTACGGAGAGGTGTCCAGTAATTGCAGCAATTCTAAGGACACGGCGCATAGAATATTTTCATGTGTTGTGCGCTCGACTCCAGTGAACCGGCGAAAGTGATGGAATTAGAGTCAGGAGAATCAATATCACTGCGTTTTCAGCGAACTTAGTCAAAAAGAACATTCCAGCCCACCCATCTACATTACCTATTTTTCGCATTTCAGCTCAATTGGTGAGATAAAATTTACAAAACGGCTTTGTCTCTTCTAAATCTTCTTTCAACCAGCTACTCTTCCACCTTCCTCAACTCAATCATCTCTCCTTTATTTAGCTCCTCACAGTCAGCTCTCCAGTCTAGCTCCTCACCGTCAACTTTCAAGTCAAGCCCCTCACAATCAGTACTCTAGCTTTGCTCTTTACAGTCAATCTCCAGTCTACTAAATGCCAGAAGGGAGGATAGTACTGATAGTATCCTCCCTTCTGGCTAATAGTATCCTCCCTTCTAGCATTTCATTAGTTGTTTTTTTTTTTGTTTATGAGTCGTGCAAGCATTAATTAAAGAAATTTTATTTTATCTATGGTGCAAGAATGTTGTTTGCTGGTTTTCCTGTCAGATGCGAAAGATAAGATGGATTCATCGCATACCTTGCACACTAACAATATTTTTCTTAATAATAAACAATAAAAAAGCAGTTATATGTTGCATATGTTATTTTAAAAGTTTTAGTACTATTCTTGTGGATGTTTATATCACTACAGTTATAAAAATTAAAGGAACCCCTTCTAGTATATTGTTTGCAATGTAAAAGCACTACATTCATGGTATTTTCGTTATATTTTGCTTCAGTAATCAAAATCCTTCCTTATCCATCGCAAGCTGTTCATCAATGTCATATACTGTAAATACAAACTTTTTGCATGGCCTTACATCTTTCAAAATTTCATCATCATGTAAAGGTTGACCAAATCTTGATTCAAAAGCTTCTGGCATTTAGTATCCCTGTGCACTCTCTTGAACAACACTATGCTGGATAGAATGCCTACTTCACAATACAAAAAAGGGGTTAGCTATGTTCTAATCAATGATAGTGACTTGATAGCTATGCAGAACAGGCTCAAGTATAAAATTCATGGTATGGTATCTTATACAATTTACTTTGGTAGTTGTATGAATAACACGAAGGATAATTTCTACACTACTTGAAGAGGGATACTATGAAGAAACCAGCAAAGGAGAGCCATCCAAAGAATTGCAATTTCCTTTACAACAGTTTTCATCATAACTTTCCATGTAGCTTCACTGTATTCTAGAACACTGTGCTTCATCTTTAATTAAAATCAACAAATCATCGCTAGAAATCTGTATTTGCTTCAGCCATAACTCCAAAACTTTATATTGGTACCCAAACAAAAATTTATCAAAATAATACACAATTCAAGCTGCATTATTGGCATAGCTAGATAATTATGGTCCAATGCAAAGTTTACACAAGTTACGTAGGTTTTTATAAGCTGCACTGTCACAAGGTCGATTCAACCCCTATTCACCACTAAAGCGTTAATGAACTAAAGCAATTGACAGTCATTGATAGTCACTGACAGTTCCAATGCAAAGCTACAATTCTAACACTCTGTAAACTTTGAAGAATAAAGCTAAACTATTGCAAGCAGCATGAAATTATTTGCTTATGTGATTGTGGGGTGGTACCCATGGTGCAAAAGCTTATAATTATATACCCAAAAATGACTAGCTCTTGCTAGAAAAGTAGGTCTAAACTAAACATTTTGGCACATAAAGAATTTTAAATTGTCCAGTTACATAACTCTTTCAATGTTTGGGGAGGCCACAGTCTTTGAGATCCATTGTTGAATGATAGAATAACTGACTGACTGACTAACTTACTGTCTAGGAGACAACTTCCACTTGATGGAACATTGTCAAGGTGAAGTTGTGGCAAGTATGTTATATCAGTTGACTCTGATTGCTGCTCGGCCAACTTGTTCTCGGCACCCACTAAAATGGCACCACTGTCACTGCCATTCCTTCATATCCACTCCTACATGAAGGAATGGCAGTGCAGGTTGCAGTCTTTCCAGAGGCAGCTGCCCAATCAGTTGTTTGGTAGTCTGGGAATGAGATCTCTGGTAGATCACATGTCAGAGTTAGCTGAGTGAGCACAGATGACAGAAGAGACTACAGACCAGTAACATAAGCCAGAATCACCACTGCAACCAGTTCAGGATGTCTCATGTCCTGGTGCACCTGTAGATCTAACATCTTGGTGATAGGGTGATTGACTGATAATGATACATGAACCTTGGACAATCTACCTCTCACCCTCAACAGCCCATCATGGCCAATGATAGGGTGAAGTACATGTACAGATGACTTGATAGAGATGAAGTTCTGAAGGAATAGAATCTGGCTGACATAATGATAACTCTTTGACTTTGGCAGATGCCAATTTGGAAGCAGTGAGCCTAGGTTCCTTACAAGGGTTGGACTTTCTAGTATTATTGAGGAACCATCATACCAAGAAGTAATACCAAGAAGCTTGTGGAATGAGGAGTAGTGGTACCAGAGCTCATTATTCTTGGCGGGAAGTTTTATGAGTAGTACCGTTGGCTTGAGCTCAGGTAGTTCTACAGTTCTATATGTCTCTGAGGCCAGTCTGCAGGCAACAGGTAAAACCAACTAGGGTCCTACCACCAAAATGGAGAGTCCAGAAGTTGACCTATGGAGACACCTCTAGAAGCCAGATGAGTGGGGTTGTATGCACACATCTCCAACTTTCAGAGGGTACTAATTGAACCAGCTCGAAGACTTGTGGGCTACATAAGTCTTGAGGTGAGTTGGAGCCATATTGATCCATCCTAATACAGCTGACAAATCACACCTAGCATAGATGAAAGAGGAAGAAATTTCTAAGTCTTGAGCAACCTGATACAGTGATGGGCTAATAGCAAAGCTCCACTCAGCTCAAGTCTCGGAATAGTGCTTCCTACACTAGAGCAACCTTAGTCTAGAAAGTGACCAGTCTTAGAGACACAGTAGAGTCTCATTGAAGTAGTCTCACATAGACTACTGCATCTTAGGCTGCTGCAGAGACATCCCTGAAGCCATGCAGTTAGGAACAGATGACTGGTACATTGGACTCTGCAGGTACAGGATGCTGAGTGATGAGAGAGAGCTCGGTCTTCCACTTCTTCCAAGTGCGAACAACTCTTGAGGTAGAACCTGGTCTCAGCCAATACTAACCTGCCAGACCTTCTGCGTCAGGATCTTCATAGTCACTGTGGTAGGTGAATACCATCCCATGATGTCAAATATTCTTCCCAAGCTGACGCTAGCTGCCTCTTGGTAGGGGTTGGTAGGTCTGAAAGGCCTGTGGTTCATACATGTAAAGTGTCTGTGGAGGAATTCCAATGGACTCCTACAGTCTTAGGGAAATTGGCTGGGCTGATACTAAGCCTAGAATTGTCTGTTTTACAGGTGAAAGATTCAAGAAGCTCTGAAGAATTGGAAAGGTCTTTTCTCAGCTGTATAGCATCTTTGAGATAGCATCAGTCAGACAATCATCAACATAAAAGGAAATCTGTACAACCTTGGCAGCTTCAGGGTACTGATACTTACGATTGTCAGCAGCAGTCGAAAGAGCAACCAAATATTTTTAATTCTGTATTGTTTAAAAAAAGCCTGTGAAAAAGAGAGAATACATCTAATAGTTTTGTTCTATTTAGGAATATAAATTATAACTGGTCACGCTAGAGCATTTTAAATTGGTGCTTGCATCTCTGGGATTCTTCAGGCGTTTCAAGGGCTTTATTATGGGCATGAACATTTACAAGACTGATCCACACTTTCTAAAGCTGTTTTACGTGCGTGATACTCAGCCATATGTTTTTTGTGACTTTCTGAGGACTTTATGGCATTCTCTCAAGCTTTAGTACTAACCTAGTCTGGCGTAGCCTGACAAGTATTAACCTTGGCTTGGCAGAAAAAAATTAGCCTCAAGAACATTTCGACTTTCAGACATGTACGCTACATGAACGCTTAGGACACACTTTTGGGAGAGCAGGCATACTTCTAGTTGATGAAAGGAGCACCCATCCAGCAACACAGACTTCTTAGTATGTTCTAACAACAACTGACACCTCTAAGAAATTCAGCATCCTCAGCCCCCACCCCTGTAAGTTCTTCTGTGGTATCCTGCAAAGCTTCATGCTCCTCAATCAACTCACTCAGTTTAACAAACTTATTGCTCAATTCTGTGGGCATCAGATCCTTGAGGGAGAGATAAATTGATATGAGTCTTGATATACTGGTCTTGGTGTGTTATTGCTCCTAAATGAGCCTTCTGCTATAGTTGAGGAATTTGATGTCTGTGTCAAGAGGACTTCAGCAAGAAGTTGAAACGTCGGGTTAAGTTATAATTAACTATATTGGCTGTTAAAGAAATATTTGCTATTATTATACTTATTTCAGCCGAGAATGACTGAATCATTGAAAGATACTTACTTGAATAGTTAAATTCATTCAATTTCACAATATTCTATTCTATACTGGAAGTCATCCATTTCGATAACAAAATCAGCTGCTAAGTTTTTTTTTTCTATGTTGTAGTATCTACTGCCTATTTTAAATTTTATTTGATCATTGTATTAATCCAGAATTTACCCAAAGTGTTGGAATGATATCTTAACACATTTTACTGTGATGCACTTTGCATAAGTGTGTTTTAATTGCTTAAACAATACTGGAATTTTTTATTGCAGTCCAGCTAACATTTTTTTTGCATAAACTTACAAGGCTTTCTTTGGAAGCGATTGTATTCCATTAAGGTATGCATTTTCATCCTTGTATGCAGTGGGGTCAAAACTCAGTTCTAGATTCTGTTCCATAGGTTGCACGATAAAATAAACAGGAAAAGAAAACCATACGCCATTTGGTAAAATATGGCTGTTCCATTTGACCATGTTACTGTTTTAATCATTCTCATTTACCACATGCCTCACTCTAAGAAATATAAAAAATCTATTATCTGATAAAATGTTCCAATGGTTTTGCTTACAGGCTCCCATGAGGCAGAGCTTTTGTATTAAAAAAATATTGAAGGTGTCCAATATTCAAAGTTGTGTCGCACAGAATTTAAAGTTCAGCCACCACATGATATCGACGTTTCTGGTTGTTAGGACCCCACGAGCCTAGATTATTTTTCTGTTAATGGTCTAACAGAACAGAAGGCCTATAAAGTGTGGACCTGATTAAGGCGATGTGCGCATCAGAACCTCAGTCACTAGCTTATATTGAGGCAATTTAGATTTTTGTATGAGTTGTTTTGCACTATCCCCATAGTGTTTAACGGGTGATACAAGGCCTTATCTTGCTGATAGAGTTATAGATGGAAGAGTATCTTGTTAGAAAATAGAAGTTAATCGATGGAAAAGCTTAACCATATTTGAATATTTTAGTAAATGGTGTCGGCTGTTTAGTCAAAACGATAGCAATGCAATAGTAAAAACTATGGTAATATAAACTCGTTTTACAGTCGTAAATATGGAGTTCGGAATCTGGAATTTGTGTTTGGTGCCTACTGTAACAATACTAGTATATAAATAACATACATATTATAATTGGGCGAGCGAGTCTCTATTAAGATTTTGGAGGGGGTGGACTTGCATGGATTTCTTTGAACTTTGTCATAAATAGTTATATATATATAATACGGAGGCTGCTCTAAAACGAACATTAGCATAGGAAAAAGATGTTTAGGAGAAAAGGCTTCGTAAAATGTCAGGAATAAATGGGAAAGAGCTATGGAGATGAGAGATATTTGCAGTTAGGTCTTACAACTTAGCAGAGTTCTTTTCTATTCTATTTGTGGCATGGTAAGTTATCTTGATTAATGCGCTGTCTGTCATAGCTATATTACTTAACAGAATTGTTCATACTTGATAATCCATTGTCCAATTGTCACGTCACTAAGAAAATACTATGTAATGCTTTATCTATTAGAGCTCCAGTACAATAGAGCATTTTTAATGGAGCATACTTTGGAAGGTGGCTAGCTTAAACAGATTCTTTTGGTTTATCGATTTTTACCCATATCATCCGAGGAAATTTAATTGTATAATTCTTGAATATCCATTGTCCATTAGTCAAGTCACGAAGAGTATACTATGTAAGTCTTGTACTGGTATATTCAGTGAACAAGTGTTTATGTGTATAAAATTGTTGTTTGTAGAAGAGCTCAGATAAACTAAAAAACAACAACAAAATAGCAACAAAAAAAAACATTTAACTATAGTATGTCCAAGTTGAGTTGGCCAGAAAAAAAACGTGAGTAGCTTTTGATCGGAAGTAGCTACGCATCCGGGGTTTGTACCATTAGAAAGCTCGCACCGAAGTGATTAAAAATATTTCCTCAGTATACTCCAAAACTGGAGAGAAAGTGCTATTCCAAAACTCAATACAATAGTCTATGGGAATAAAAACCACAGGTTTCTCGCTCAAAACGCGCCCAATTTTAGTCACGCGGTACAGCTCAATTAATCATGCAGACTGTCTTCACTAAGTATTTTGTAAACAATGAACGGCTTCTTCTCAGATTGCGACGTTTCTAGCTTTGTATTGCGATTAGCTTAGGTTGTGAGTGCGGAAACAGGATAGACCGAGTGTCCTGTTGTCGCAGAGGACCACCTGACAGGATGTTGGTAAGATTATTGTCTACCTGTTCAATAACAAAAGCCGTATAGCCAATATATTTCAGAGTGATATAGTTATCATTTAGCTAGCAACTTGTAATACAGCCACACTTAAGCTAAATTTAAATTGTGTGCTTGTCAAAGCTGTGTTTATGCGAATTCCTTTTTCTTCACTACTAGATGCCATTTATTGTAAGTATTAGGACCAACTCAGGCTACACTCCACCTTAAACTCGGATCACAACTATATTTTGTATATGTGTACTACTTAAATTCATATCATCTTATCAATTTATATATATATATATATATATATGTTTAAGAGCTATAATTCTTAATTGCAAAGCTCTGATCAAACATATAGAAGAAGAAAGTAATCTATTTAGCTATGAATATCAGAATGACAGCAATAATGATTGTGTGTGTGACTTATAGGGTGTGCATGATAACAATACTTGAGGTGTTAATTGAGGTTCATCAGATTGCATTCACAAGTTCATCAGATAATGTCCAACTGCCAGTTCCTCTTTAGGCAGCACATGCTGTCTGTTATGGCTTGGTATTGAGTGGTCCTGAACAATATATTATAAATAAATGTAGAATTGACTGCTTTTAATCCTGTCTGTTTAGAAGAACGCCTCACCAGTTTGCGTTTTCCATCTGCTGTACATTATCTGTGCTGTAAGAAACATAAAATATATATAGCTGAATGAGATGAGCTGTACAGCACCTGAAAAACTCTATAAACTTCACTAAATTTCTTTCCTACAATAGTTACAGTATTAATGTGCACCTGCATAAGCTCCCTTTTTCACATGCAACATTGACGTTTGCATGCTTAATAGACTTGGATTCGCATGACTAAATTGCTTCCGGTTAAGTAAGTACTAAATGCATTCCTCATTTACCGCGCTTGTGGTCGCGTCAACTCAACTTGGACAGACTATAACAAATAAATAATATTAGCGGTTAGCATTCAAATTTCAATTTCAAGTCAGGCCAGCTTGCTTGCCATTTGTGGTGAAGAACATCACTAGTTCATTAAACATCAATGTAAGGATTTTTGTTCATTGCCATGGGCAATTTTCATATGAATTATAGTTAGTTGAATATTGTCAGTGAAAAGCTCAATATTATTCAATGCATTGATCCAACTATTTTCTGTTGCTGCCAGTGATTTTAAAGTATCAAAATTATAAGGTTTTGTATTTTTTAGATAATACTTATTTTGAATTTGAAAAAGAATTGCTACCACAAGAAAGACCTAATCTGGTTATTTTTATTACCACTACAAAATTTGATATGTATCAAGTGTTAAATTCAGATGGAGAAATGCTACTTCATTTGGCCTGTCGAGATGGGCGTCTTGATATAATTCATACACTCATTGAGGTTTATGGATGTAAACTGAATATTCGTGATAAACATGGAAATAATCCTGCACATTCTGCATGTAGTGCTAGCCAATTTTACATAGTGGCTTATTTTTGTTATAATCACAAGTCTATCTGTGATAGTACTACTGATAAGGGTCTGACATTGCTACATATTGCCTGTCAATCTAAATCGCTAGCCCTAATACGATTGATCACATATTTTAGTATTTCTCGCATAAGAGATCGAGAACTTCCTAAGCTTATTGAATTTGAAGATGACATTTTAGTCCAAGTTTTTTCAAAAAAATTTTTTGTGAGACTTGACAACAATTTTCGTGAAGCCTTCCTTGACAATAATAACACTCCTCTTCACATGGCTTGCCGCTGCAACAATTTACCAGCTGTCAAGCTAATTTTCACTGAGATCAAATTGGTGCTAAATTATGATTTTAAGCAGTATGTCCCTTCCTTGATAAAATTCGCCTGTGAACTTCGACATTATGATATTATTGACTACCTGCTAACAATTGATTCAAATCCAATTTTATCACCTATTTATGAGGCTCAGCCACCAGCAGTGCATGTTTACTATGATGAAGGGTATCCTTACTGGGAAAAGAAACAGTCTAAAATCCAAGATGAGAGTATCCTATATTTTTTAGTCAAGCGAGGAGATCATGCCATATTTAGTCACTTACAAAATATTCATTCTTTTGATGATAAAGTTCGAAATGATGTTAGTTTGTTACATGCCGCCTGCATTAGTGGTGATCTTAAAATGGTTACTACTGTTTTTGAATATCTGATTAAAGAAGTGCCAGAAGTGCAAATAATTAATGCTAGAGATCAGTTACATAATACATGCTTACATACAGCTTGTCAATGGGGTTCTTTGGAGATTGTAGAACATTTATTCGAAAAAGGGTTTGAACTTGATGTAGCCAACAATAGAGGAGACTCTCCATTGCATATATCTATACGAGGGAAAAAAAAAGATATTTTTCATTTTCTGATCACTCATGAAGCAAATTTAAATATCAAGAACAAAGATGGAGAAACTCCTCTTCATATTGCAGCCTGCGATGGTAATGACATTGAATATACCCAGATACTTGCTAATCATGATAAATGCAACAGCTGGAATGAGCATGACAAGTTTGGGGATACTCCCATCTTTAATGCTCTCAGAACCAGAAACAAAGGATTGATAGATTTATTTCTTCACAATGCTAAATGTGATATATTAGCTATCAATGAGATTAAAGGGGAAACTGCAGCAAATACAGCGGCAAGGTTCCGGGATTTCAATTTATTGCAAAGCTTTTTGACCACTACCAAAGCATATCCTATAAACTTACAAAACTACATGGGGCAAACTCTAGTTCACTTTGCTTGCTGGAAAAATGACCTAGAAATGATTAAAGCACTAGGTGATACTAAAAATAATTACAACTTAAGTGAAGATATAAATGTACTTGATACAGTGAATGAACTGACCCCATTGCAATTTGCTTGCATGAAAAATGAGTCAAAATTAGTTACATATTTCCTGAACTTACCAGATTCCTATCCGGATGTCAAAAATAAATCTGGAGAAACTGTTCTCCACATTTGCTGCCGTTTGAACTTTAAAGAAATGGCAGAAATTTGTGTAGATAAATGTTCAAGGCTGGCTCGCAATAATGACTTTGATACACCTTTACATGTAGCAGGTTACAAAAAGCACTATGACCTTTTAAAATGGCTCATTGAAGGTCTTCCTGATACCTGCAAACTGGATTCATATGCCAACAAAGAAGGAAACACTATATTACATGTTCTAGCTGGGAGACGTGACACTAAACATATTATTGAGCTTTTAATGTCCTCCAAAAAGTGTGATCATAATACCAGAAATAAAAAAGGAAACACAGCACTTCATTTTGCCTTTCGTGAGGGAATTATAGAAAATGCTTTGTATTTGCTTCCACTTCCTTTTGATAAAGACTTTTGGTATAACAATGATGGGAAATCTCCACTTCAGCTAGCAATTGATAATACCCATTTCAATTTTGTAGCAAAAATATCAAGACAATGTGATCTTAAATTGCTTGCTATGTGCACAAAAGCTGAAAACTCTGAATATTTAAAAAATAAAAATCTGGAAGTGCCACTGTTAATGTACTTAATTGTCTACAAAAATACAATGAACCGTCACAGGACTGGATTTGAAGAAGATTATGGTCATTTTAAAATTGATAGTGATTATGGTGAAGGTAGTGGAGATTTTTTTGACCTAGACAATAGTAGATACAAATATGAGCAAGCTGTAAAACAACAGTCTCACTCAACCGCTCCAATTTTCACAGTCAATGATTTAATTGAGCTTTTGACAAATGATGACAAATTAAATCATTCACTTTTCAAACAAATAGATTCTGACAGAGCAACAATATTACATTACATAGCCATGTGTAATTATGAAGAACTTTACATGCAAATATTTTACAAAGCAATTAAATTTGTTGATATCAATTCAAGGAATAAAGACTACTGCACACCTCTCCATTATGCTTGCTTATACAAGCAGGAATGGATGATTTATGAAATTTTTAAACAAGATAATGGAGCTAAGAGCCTCAACTGGAGAAGTAAATATGGAACTCCATTTTTTTTAAGTCAATCGAAGCGAGGAGATTCAGTAATAACACAGTTTTTTGCAGCACATGGAGCTAAGGTAGAAGGAACCATACTGAAATCCTATGTGCGCCATGAATCCAACTTTACTCCTGACTCTTCAGTAAATATTATTGTTCTTGGAGATTCTACTACAGGAAAAACTACATTGATTGACACATTGCGAATGATGCTGACCAACAGCAAAGTGAAACTGTCATCAGAACGTAAGCCAACCACGGGTCTAGTCATGTCAGAGTATACATACTACAAGAATGCACACTGTTATAGATTCTATGACTTTGGTGGTCAGGTTGAATTTGAAGCAAGCCATTCTGTACATTTGAAGAATTTGCTGGCACTAAATGCTGATTCTTTAAAGAATCCGTTTATATTTATATTGCTCATAAAAGGGACAGATAGTCTCAACCAAAATGAAGAACAAATCATGCGATGGCTAAATTTTGTTCGTGGCCATGTTCAAGTAAAAGCTAACACTATTATTCATCTTATGCTAGTCTGCAGCCACGATGACAAATTTGATGACAATGAGTCTCGACGGTCTAAAAGAAGAGCACTTCAAACATTATTACACAAGCATGACACATCTCCTTTGGATAGACATGAATATCCATATTTGTTAAATTGTACAAAGCCAGACACCACTGGAATGTATCAATTATTGACCAATTTGGAAGATATGTTTATTTCTTCAGAATCTTTCCCTCAAGATCAAATTCTGGATGAGCTGAAATACTATATTAATACATGGTTTCCAGTTCTACCATGCCAAGTAAAAACTTTGATAGAAAAGATAATAAGTGGGAGAAAATTTGAACTTACGAATAATCACTGCTTGATAGTTAAAGGAAATAATTCCAATATGATTATTCCAGAAGAAGAAAAAGCTCTTTTAAGCCTTTTGAAAGAACTTTATATTCGCAATGATATTCTTCTTTTGATGCGATCGGAAAATAAGCTAGATTGGTGGATTGTGGGGAAAACTGCACAAAATGTATTGTTTAGTAAAGCCAATTCATTATTTTCTCCTTCTAATTTCGAAGATGCTCCAAATTATTCTCTTATGACTTATAATACTGGTGTAGTTCCAGAGCAAAAAATCAAAGAAATATTTACAAGTCTTGATATAAATGCAGATGTCATGATTAATTATCTAATAAGCTTAGAATTTTGCACTGAAATTTCTAAACGAACCTTTGAATGTATTACACAACAGCAACATGCTGACAAAATGGATTATTCCGAAGGAAAACTGTATTTTTTTCCTGGTTTAATAAAAAGTGACATGGAAAAAATGCCATATGACAAAAAGGAAGGTAATTTTAATGTAACAGCATGGCTATTTGAAAATCCTCAAAGTTGGAGCTTACGTTTTATTCACTTAGTACTAGTTCACCTTACATACAAATTCACTGTAATGAAGGATAACATGTTCTATGTGAGAAGAATTCACTTGTGGAAAAATGGTCTCTTCTTTTATACACAAGATCAAGTTGAAATATTAGTAGAAGCTGAGAACACTAAACAATTACATATCGTAATCAGATCTGCTTCCAGTGTTCTTCTTGCGAAGTACCGAGCTGATATTTTGCATGAAATTCGGGATGTGCAAAGGGATATTTTAAACTGGGATACTGATAGTTTCAAAGGTGAGTGCATTCTTTATCCTCCTCCCATGTCATACAGCGAATTAAAAAGTTGCAAAAATATCGGATTCTCCTTTGTCAGAGAAGCATTAAAAGAGAAGTCATCGCACCGCTCAATTTTTTTAGATATTGAAGCCATCAGTTTACAGAACCTTCTCACATTTGATCCTTGCATCAATCTAGATGGCTCGGAATTGGTCCATTTGACAGTAAATGGAGCAATAGACATATCTGGCCTACCCAAATGCATCTTGGAAATTCCAGAATTGAAAAAATATTTTGCTGACAAAATCAGCATTGAAGATCTTGGTACAATTCTTAACAAATACAGTGTACTGCATGACATTTCAGAATACTTAATTGTGTCTTAAATCGACATGTACGAGCAATTTCAATTTGCACCTTGAGTTGAGTTGTGAGTTTTCTCACTTTTATTTTTTAGTCAAACTTCATAATATTTTTATTGAATATTTTTTTGTACATGTATTTTGTTGTTCACCTGGTTAATATTTTTGAATTGAGTTCTTTAGTGTTTATCCTCACTTTTATTTTACTGTTCAACTGGATTATAGCTATTTCAAAAAAAAATTTGAAGTGCAAATAACAACAGCATGCTGTAAGAACATAATAAAGGGATGACATTCACTCTCATGCTTATATTTTTACTCTTCTTTAGCCTGTGAAAAAGTTTATATAATAGTTCAGTTCATTTTTTAATTTAGCACCTCATCTCCTCAACATGGGGCTCATGTAGGATGGGCAATTTTTCGGGTTCACCCTCATGAGAGTACAGTTGAGCTCTCCCTCTGCTGACTGTGTTGTGCATGTTATGTGTATGTTTGACAGTCCCCCACTTATCTTGAACATTGTTGTGTATTAAACAACCACTCTAATTCCTGTATTATAACTGTGGTGTCCATTCAGAGTATTACTAGTGGTGCGCTCGAATAGCACAAATGCATGGCGAGCGAGCAGACTCTTTTTACAGGAAAATAGGACAGAAATTACATCTAACTGTAGTGCACAGTGTAACCCTTTCCATTCTCAGTTAGCATCAGAGAATCTAAAGTCTCTGATCCCAGACTAAGGAAGTGGGACCCATGTGTAGTAACAATAACAGAATTACCTGAATAAACTTCGAAAGCAGTGGCAAAGAAGCGCAGCTTGACAAAGATTTCACAATTGTTTCAAGAAGAGAGTAGCTATAAACTTTTTGGTTGAAACGTTGCGTAAGGCAGTGCAGCAGGATTCTCCGCGCTAGTTAATTGAAACATACTGGAACTGTGAACGCTTTACCTAACTTACGTAATTAGAAGCGCGGGCGAAATATTTTGACGTACGTATACATACTTATATATATCTGAAATCTCAATTGAACACGACTGATAGTCAGCTTCGCTCGCTTCGCTCGCTCGCTGAATTATTGAGAAGAAAAGTGTAGAGAGTTTGGTTGGGCCTGTGGTAGCAAACAGTTAGTTCTATTGGACAGTCTAGCCTTTTAGCTGGGTTTGACACTTCGCTACTTGACTTACTACACTCATCCCAATGCAGCAATATTAGGACATTACTATATCAATGAATGAAATATTGTGATGTAACTACACATTGAATACAAATATGATGTGGAGGTCAGTGTGGGATTTACACAACACCAAGGGCCGAAGGCCTGAGGTTAGTATAAATCTATATATTATATAGAAAGCTAGCTCTGTGGGACTGTGAAACCCTCAGTTAGTACCACTTTCACACATGCCGCCTTGGTATTTTTATTTCATCAAATCTGAAGCAAAATTGATCAACTGGTCATGTCTTCAAAGATAAACATAGCACTTTTCAAGCTTAAGAGCTTCTGAGTAGTGAACATGCGAAGTAAATTGTTTGGGTCTCTACGCTTAGTAGACTCTTTATAATAATAATAAAAACTGTCTCCTTCATTTCTATATCTATAACTCTACATATGGCTTCTGCTGCCCAGTTACTGGTGCACCTCAACTGCATTCCAGTTATGGACTAACTAATGTCGGTGTAGGTGTGCTTTTATCCACCTCAGTTGATAAATCGATATTACTGGCATTTGTAACAGTAAAAAATAAATATTGAAATGTTGACTATAGCTATAGCTATTGATATTATTGCCCAACCATGTGACTGATAGAATAGCTACAAAATGAAGTCGACGATTTTCTTACTTCATTTTGCAAATAAAGAATGACTGTTTTTTAATGTAAAGTTGTTTTTATAAATTTTACTTTTATACTTTAATAACTAATTTGAAGTTAGTGGGGAGGTGGGGGGGGGGGGGGGGGGGGGGGGGGGGGCGGGGGGGGTTAGGGGAATTGGACTAGCTACTTTTATTTGTTGATGAGGAAGTTATTATAACAATTATTTACACAGGTTTGTACATTAGAAGTTAGCTAGTAGGCGTTGAGCTGTCCTTCAGTGTTAATAGTTTTATTCATCACAGAATGGCTCCTGAAGAAATAACCTAACCAGGAGGATTTCTCAGGAAGCAAGGCCGACCTACAAATGGATGGATAGAGAGTCTACGTGGAGTTGAAAGGCCCACTTGCACAGTTGGGTTTGGTAATTTGGTAATGTATCAATAGCTCAGTGCACTGGTTCAGAGTAATGCACTGCCCCGCTCATAAAGTTAATGGCCAATGGGACTGGTAGGGGAGAGTCAAATCCTTTTAGTGAACTAAGTAAGTTTATCAATAGTTATCACCAAAAAGGCTGCCTATGAATGAAATGATACAGGAAAGCATGATTGGTTAGTCAATGAATATAATTATAAAGTAATGAGCGCATGTGTATAAATAACATGCTAATTATTATAAGTAAGTTGCTGATTAGCTAAATAGTTCTGTGTCTCTTCAGTGACTATAGCAGTCCCAAGCATACTGGGTGGCAAGGTGGCAGTCAAGGCCTCTTGTCTTCTGAGGTATCAATCATTACAAGGGGTGCTAGCTTGGTAATGGCTCATTTGAAGGTACCTCTTGCAGTTCGAACTGTGGCAACATGTACCAAGCAATTGGAACCTGGATGTACATTGACAATTCTTGCAGTGGGCCATGATCATTTGCAAAGGTCACCACCATCTTTAAGTAAAATAAAGTCTCACACTTTCAAGGATCATTGGGGTTGATGCCACTTCCCTGGCGTCTGTGTGTGTAGACTCCATCCTAGCAAGTGGACGACTGTTCAACGTGGATTCAACTTCAACTGTGACTGTCATAAGTTCCTCAGGTATGAAATGGTGTAGTCTGACTGTCTTAAGGAGGAAGGTCTTCATCTGGCGCAATCCTGCCTCCCATATTCGTCCAAAGTGGGGGGACCTTGCAGGGGTGTGTCACCACTCTGTTCTCTGATTGACCAGGTACTGGTAAAGGGTTCCTGAAGGCTGCATCTGACCGAGTCTTTGATAAGCTTCTCCAGTACTCTTGAGCTTCAATGAAGTTTGAGCTGTTATCACTATATATAAGTGAAGGTCAACCTCGAAGAATTGTATCAAACATGCAAGAAAGGCCTCTGTGGTGAGGTCTAAAACCACCTCTATGTTCACAGCTCTGGTAGTGAGGTGCACAAAGATGCATAAATAGCCTGGAATTATCGTTGTCTTCCGGACATGGCCCATTCTCGGTTGGAGTGGGCCAGCAAAATCTACTCCTGTTTTATGAAATAGAGAAACAATAGATAGACAATGGGAGGGTAGCTGACCCATCAATTGACTGACAACTTTGGTGTAGTGACGGTGACATTCATAACAGCCTGCAGACACCTCTTTAGCCAGACACTTAGCTCCCAATATGTCAAAGCGTAGTGAAAGCAGTCCTACTAGTGATGTTGGTCCTGCATGTAGTGATGCGTTGTGGAGATGAACGACCAAAATTCGAACCAGAGGGTCTGGTCCATGTATAATCACTGGATGCTTGTTATCATAAGGAAGTGAGGAATGCTGTAGTTTCCCTCCTACCCTCATCAATCCATCTTTCCCCAGCATGGGGTGACGTTGTTTGATGGACTGGTGGTCTTTACTGATCTGCCTTTCTTCAGGTCTTCTAGTTCAGTTGGAAAAGTTCTCTGCTGATGTGATAAGTAATTTTGTATTAATAGTGGTCAATGGTTGCATACATATTCTACAGATCACAAGTATGAAACACAGAGCCTGTTTTCAAGAGCTACTGCCACTGGTACTTCACTTAAGAACAGCTAAGGTTGTGTTGCAGAAAGGAATGGCTGTAATGTTAAAATGGAATTGCTGAACTTAGTAGGGCAAAGCAGTATTTTAAATAAATATTTGTTTGATATAAGTTCAAATAGATAAACAATTTTTCCGTATCTGACTAGACTGTCTTTAGCTAATTTGTAGTCCAGTATAACCTCATCCCTCATGCAAATCTTCACAAATCTGGCTTCTAAAGTTGTAGTCAAAAAATGTCTGATTTACTGCACACAAGTCCCTCTTTGTAATTGAATTCTTCTGCAAGTATAAATAACTTCTGAATACCATCTAAAATGCCGAAGTCGCTGTTAAACCAAGTCTACTACCTCAACAATTGAACACCTGGTCGCCATTTTGAAGCTAGTATAAATTTGTTTGACATAAGTGCAAATAGATAAACAATTTTAAATATTTGTTTGAAATAAGTGGAAATAGATAAACAATTTTAAATATTTGTTTGAAATAAGTGCAAATAGATAAACAATTAATAAATTCTGTAGAATACATTTTTCAAGTTCAATTAATGAACCTCAGAAAACTCATCGATTAGATTTGAAGTCTTTTGAATATTTTTTGGTTAATTTTTCTAAGTCAATTCCAGCAGAATTCCCTAGTATGCAACAAAACATGTAGTTCTTAGCTCTACAAAATTAGTTCTTAATATTTTCTTGTGATGTACCATCAAGGGCAGGCATGATATTCTTTCTCAATCCCTCTATATTATGTAGAAAAAGCCCTTGTGTATCTTGTGGCTTGAGGCCAGCAATGCTCAATGGGATTGACTCCACAATGAAATTTGGGTATAAATAAACAAGCATGTCTATGACTGTGTTTGAATTTATTCTTCCTTGACGTCATGATGCTTAGACAATGCATCACGCATTTCATCAACTTTCATTTCAATGTAACAGTCTCATTGTTTTAAAGCATCAATCATTCCTCTTGGTATTCTCACTGTCACCATTTTGCTGATGCACAACTTTTGTCACGTAAATGGTCCATCCCTTGTATAATTGTGTCATGCATGCAAGGGTGAGCTCCACCTTCCTAGGCATTCATCCTATGTACATTAAGAGGATCATCTGAAGCCTTATGACATCCACTGTGATAAAAAAAAAAGCCAAACAAACGAAAGCTTGGTGGATATTTTCCTTCTGCGATTTTTATTGCACCTCTCATTTGATTTGATGTAAAAAATTTCACTTGTCCAATAACCATCTCTTGATTCACCATATTCAATCCAAGTTATTGGACACATAGTTATGTAGGGGTTATTTTTTAGTTACATCATATTGATTTTTAGTCAAGACACAAGTATGTGGTGGGTGAGTCAGTAAACATCACCTACTGAATTTTGAATTTTCTTTACGTCATTCTCGTTTATGTCATCATTACATCATTCATTTTTACTGTATCATTCCACATGTATGCGTACATCAATTAGAGTCAAATTTTACAAAAATTGAAATAGTTAGTATAGCTAGGTAGCTAGCTAACCCACGTTAGTTGTCCTAAACACCACTGAAATTGGTGACCATCCAACAGACACCAACTGTGACTCTTTAACAACTAATTTTCTCAAGAAAATGCTTTCTGTACTCTACAACGTCAGGTCATTCATGTACGTCTATGTATATACTCCTTTTTTTTATCAAGAACTTGAAATCCCAATTCATGCAACCATACACATGCAGTTTACACACTTATACACCTGGGATACTCTGGATCTAAGATATTATTGGGAAGTAATGTATCATTGACCAATGAACAAAAACTAACAACCGTCATATTGGGATTACCTTTAACAATAGCATTTGCACGAACATAATCACTAGCTGCTTCATTGAGCTCTTCATTCTGCCATATATTCCCTCACTTATGTATTTCCCTTGTGACGATTGTGGAAAACTAACTCCATTTTCAACAAAAGAGTATCGTCATTCACTAATGGTTCGTTCACTTTTTCCCAATAAAGAAGCAGTCAAAGAAGCAACTTTGTTACATGACATATCATTCAGTTCTACTAATGCATATGGAATGTTATGAGTTTAAAAGTTATGACCAAAATAAAGAGGAAGGTTTAAATTTTTAACATAAATTAGTGCCTTTGTGCACATATCATTGAAGTGAGTCAACAACAAACAAGAATAAAGCACCAAGGGTGCGAACCCTCAGCGTTACTATGCACTAGCTAGCTATTACAAAGACTAAAAGAATACTTTATTTGGAGTAGCTAGTATCAGTATGAATATGCCAGTGTGCAGCTCATGCAAGTCGACATGGAAACCTTGAGCAAGTTGATATGCAACTCGTGCATACAAGTGACACTCACCTCACCAGTTGTTTCAACGGGGAAATTCCAAGCACTTGGTAAAACTCTAAGATATAATAACTGCAGGTAGCAAAGAAATTAGTTGTTCACGTGAGTATGGGAGTGACTGTAGTGGCCAAAAATCGCTTACGATCGTATAGCCTAAAATATACTAGTGATGTGCTTGAGTACAAATGACGAGTGAGCTAAACGATTGATTTAACTTCTATCATTCAAACTACTAAAATAAAGTCGAGTTTTTAAGTTACGTATATATGGTAAATGCATTCAACGCCATAGTAACCACTCCCCGCAACCGTTTGAATTGAAAAAAAAAAAGAAGCAACAAAATCAAATCACGTTATGTAAACTTTTTCTTTATGTATTCTTAGTAGTAATTGGAAGCACAATACTTTCACACAACTGAACATACCTACGCCAGACTTACCTTAGTGGTTACTCTGGTGGACAATTAATTTTCGAGTAAATACTGTTGTGTAAAGCTTATAACTGTGACAAATAGCGTAATAACTTACCACCGCTACTAACTTGAATAGAAATGGAACTCCGGTAAGTTTTTGAGTTTTAACTGCATCTGCAAAAGAATTTAACGTGGTAAACAATTCAATTTCTAGAGTGATACAGGCAATGATCAATAATGAGAGGATTCTGTTTAGTGAAGTTTGGGACGGAGCTAACGCAAAAGTATGAGAGGGTCAAAGTACAAAATGATATATGTACGCCCAAATATATATATAAACTAGTGGTGCGCTCGAATAGCGCAAATGCATGGCGAGCGAGCAGACTCTTTTTACAGAAAAATAGGACAGAAATTACATCTAACTGCAGTGCACAGTGTAACCCTTTCCATTCTCAGTTAGCATCAGAGAATCTAAAGTCTCTGATCCCAGACTAAACTAACAATTACCTGAATAAACTTCGAAAGCAGTGGCAAAGAAGCGCAGCTTGACAAAGACTTCACAATTGTTTCAAGAAGAGAGTAGCTGTAAACTTTTTGGTTGAAACAATGTTGCGTCTGCAGCAGGATACTCCGCGCTCGTTAATTGGAAAAAAAACTGGAACTGTGAACGCTTTACCTAACTTACGTAATTAGAAGCGCGCGCATTTAAAGAGCATACGTACCATCCATACATACATACATATATATATATATACTAGTGGTGTGCTTGAGCACAAATGGCGAGCGAGCCTGTCTAGTTAAAACTATAGTATTGTTACTACAGAATTTATATTGTAGCTTCATGCAGAACTGTATAATAGCAGTAGCAAACACAAATACCAAATTACTCTCTTACCTGAGTATTGGTAACTTCTGTAGTATCAGGCTTGAGCAATTCTGACTACCTCAATTACCAGTAATTCTAGAACAAGCTCTCAGGTACAAAATAAATGGCCAGTATTATTTTTGTAATATTAGCCAAAAAATATGGAATTACTACTTGCCTCAATTTCCTGAGTATTGGTATCTGTAGTTACAAATATAAGCTATTTTGACTATCTCAATTACCAATAATTCTTGACATCAAGCTCTCAGCTACAAAACAAAAGACAATTAATTTTAGCAAACAATGAACCCATTCTGACTATCTGAATTACCAGTCTCTCTTGAAAACAAGCTCTCAACTATACAAAAGGAATGCCAGAGTTATTTTTGTAATTTTAACTTAAAAATATGGATTTAAGTACTTACCTCAGTTTCCCTCTAGTAGTGGTGGCTTCCTCAGCATTATTATAATGTATTCTGACAGTGGTACCTTCTGTAGTATCCAATTTCAAACTACCTCAGTCACCAGTAATCAGTGACAAGCTCGCAGCTCTAACAAAACATAATAGCCAGAGTCATTTTTTGTAATTTAGCTAACAAGTATGGAACTACGTACTTACATTAGCTTCTTCCAAGTAATGGTGGCTTCCTTAGTATTATCATTTAGCCATTCAGGCTACCAGTGTAGTGGCACTTGACGACAACCCACAAGCGGCATTTTTAGTAGCCCCCAAAAACGACAAAGTTTTGAAAGTAAGTCTGGTAAAGGGTTTCAATGGCATAGTAACCAGTCGCAGCAACTTTTTGGGACTTGAAAAACAGGCGGTACTTTGACCATCTGAATTACCTTGAATTCTTGACAACAAGCTCTCACCTACAAAAACAAAAACAATCGATTTTAGCACACAAATACAAAATTATTTTCTTACCTCATTTTCTTGAGCAGTGGTAACTTTTGTAGTACCAAATTTGAGCCAATCTGACTATTTGAATTTACCAGTCACTGTTGACAAGCTCTTAGCTACAAAAAAGAAAGGCCAGAGTTAATTTTGCATATTTAGCTAACAAATATGGAATTACGTACTTACCTCGGCTTCCCTCGAGAAGTAGTAGCTTCCTTAGCATTAATACTACGGCATTCTGACTACCAACAGCTCTTGACAACCAACAACCGGCTCTCCGTATCCCCCCAATAAAACGGCGAAGTTTTGAAATGAAGTCTGGAAAAGGGTCTTCAATGCCATAGTAACCGGTCGAATCAACTTTTTGTTTCTTGAAAAGCAAGCATTTTCGCAGGAAATTTCTCACACTTTGGAGTTTAAGTATAAAGTAAGGCTTGCTTAATCCTGTAGTTTCAGAATAAACTGGGGTCAAGCCTAAAAAGCCGTGTTTTTTGGAGAAAAGAGTTCCCCGCGCGCGCGTTTAAGGGGCATACGTACCATCCCACATACATATATACATATTACTAGTGGTGTGCTTGAGCACAAATGGCGAGCGAGACTATACTATTTTTATATGAATGATTTTGACTTCTAACACTGAAGCTACTGATAAGGTCGAGTTTTTAAATTTAGCATACAAGGGTAAAGGGTTCAGTGCCATAGTAACAACTCTCTGCAACTGCTTGAATTGAAGGGAAAAAACAACAACAAGACAATACACGTTATTTAAAAGTTTTCTTTGTGATATTCTTTAGCTAAGTAGTGGTTGTAACACACAATGCTTTGACACAACTGGACATGCACCTACACAGACTTACCGTCGCAGTAGTCTAGTGGACAATGTATTTTCAAGTAAATACTGTTGCGCACGGCTTATAACCATGACAAAGAGCGCATTGACTTACCACCGCCACTAACTCGAATAGAAAAACTGCACCCGCAAAAGAATTCAAACGGTAAACAATTCAATTTCTAGGGTGATACGGGTACTGATCGATAAACCAGAGGATTCTGTTTAGTGCAATTTGGGACGGGGTCGACCACATAACTAACACCAAAACGCGAGGGTCAAAGTACGAAATGACATACGTACGTCCATATATATAAATAAATAAATAAATAAACTAGTGATGTGCTTGAGCACAAATGGCGAGCGAGCCTAAAGACTATACTATTTTTATATGAATGATTTTGACTTCTAACACTGAAGCAGGGTAAAGGGATTTCAGTGCCATAGTAACAACTCTCTGCAACTGCTTGAATTGAAGGAAAAAAACAACAACAAAACAATACACGTTATTTAAAAGTTTTCTTTGTGATATTCTTTAGCTAAGTAGTGGTTGTAACACATAATGCTTTGACACAACTGGACATGCACCTACACAGACTTACCTTCGCAGTAGTCTAGTGGACAATGTATTTTCAAGTAAATACTGTTGCGCGCGGCTTATAACCGTGACAAAGAGCGCATTGACTTACCACCGCCACTAACTCTGATAGAAAAACTGCACCCGCAAAAGAATTCAAACGGTAAACAATTCAATTTCTAGGGTGATACGGGTACTGATCGATAAACCAGAGGATTCTGTTTAGTGCAATTTGGAACGGGGTCGACCACATAACTAACACAAAAACGCGATGACATACGTACGTCCATATATATAAATAAATAAACTAGTGGTGTGCTTGAGCACAAATGGCGAGCGAGCCTAAAACTGCACTATTGTTAAATGATTGATTTTTCTATATACAGATACAATTTATAAAAGTCGTGTATCACAATGAGAGCCAAATTAAGAGAGGATAGCAGAAGAGATATCAAACAAAAGTTGATGAGGATAGTATCTTGAAAAAGTTATTGTACAGATGTAATTACATCATAGTGATCATTGTCATGTCGAATATACATAGCCATTTGTAGAGAATCTATTTGACTGAGATCAAACACCCCATACACATTGCCAGGAGCATATCTGTTCCATCCATGGGTTGTATCATATGAGTAGATGGGAATATTCAGAAGATGAGCCAGTACCATGATTTCTACTTCTGAACCCCAAGTTGAGTCACGATCCATCCGGGAAGCAGCAATGTACTGTTGGATACCTTTATCCCATTCTACTTCTGGCGACACATTCCTTATCCAGTGAACTTCACCAATTCTTCTCAAGTGTTGTAAGAGGGGACGAATTTGATTTGTCCACAGCAATTCTCCCATAAATCTAATGTGCTCAACAATAAGATCTCGCACACGCGAGTGTTGGTCTTCAGACCCGGTAATTATATACGAAAATGATCGAAACATGCAATTACCATCACCTCGTATGCTTTTAAAAAAAACAGGATCAGTCAATACAATATCGTGACCACCAGGAGTAATTTCATTGGAAGCAATATAATTCAAGTGCAACTCGGCACACACTCTGCGCTGCCAATCATCGTTAACAGGGTGATAACGGAATCGATAATTGCTCTCCGTACGAACTATGATCAAATCATCAGTGTCATTTGATTGGGCCTGTTCGATAGGAACATTGGCTAACTCAGAAGATCCTTTGTCCGCCTCTTCAGAAGGTTGAATAGTACTACCGTCTGAGCTATTGTTGTGTTGATCTGGCTTTGAAGAAATTGGTTTATTAGCTTGTTTCTCTGCTGGAACCTGTGAATTCTCAATTATGTCTTGCTTGACAACAAAACATGTGGTGGTTAAATCAATGCCCACATAACATTTTTCCTTTTTGCTCATCGTGTGTAGTCGAGCGTCTTCGCAAATTCTCTCATTGAGTCTACGAGAATTGGAAATGTTTGATATTCTTTGGAATGAAAATGGTGGCACAAAAACCATGTCTTTCAAACTTCGCACTCTAGAGCAAGCAACAAAAGTGAGACCAGTGGAAAACTCTTTTTTCCCAACATCAATCACAACCTTGTCCAGTGTCATTCCCTGGCACTTGTGAATGGTTACTGCCCAGGCAAGTTTGAGAGGAAGCTGAAGCCGTGAACTTTGTTTGTCTGTAGAGAGCCATGATCGTCTAAGCGGAGTGATGGGTACAGTGCCATCGGACAGAGTTGGCCCAGCATATGAATCAAACTTCACCGTCACCGCAAGGGGCAGACTTGGTGGAGATTCATCATTATCATAGCAAATGCCTACAACCATACCCATAGCACCATTTACCAAACCGGCATCAACCCACAGGTTGGCAGTAAGCATCACTCGTGCTCCATGAGCCAAGCACACTACAGACTCTAGTCCACCAGCATCTTCAGCTGAAGCTTTACTCGCACCTGGCCCAGAATGAACAGCATTCATGATTGCCACTGGCTCACCGTTCGAGTGCAACTTGGTTACATTAAACTCAGCTACAGCCATTGCAGTTGGGAAAAGATGAAGAGCATTATCAAATACACTGGTATCTCGAACATTGGTCAGAGTTTGTTGCATGAGGTTTTTCCAGTCATCAATGGTGGATTGCCCATTTCTGAGCCTCATGAGTAGGTCACGGAACTGCTGCTGAGCATCACCGTTGCCAGCTTGCCTCATCACATGATCCAATACGACCACACTGTCAAACATGTTGTAATTAGCACTGCCTAAATCAGATAATTCTGACTTTGCAGCAGTACTGTACAATGGCAGATCCATCACTGGTGGCAGCTGACCCCAGTCTCCAATCAAGATGCATGAGCGTCCACCGAGCAATTCTTTGGCCCTGCAAAACAGACTCGTTTAACAAGTTGCACACAATAATAATTCATTACAAACTTACTGGTGGGGACATGCTTGTCTCATTCTTCTGTCCACTTGACCAAACATTTTCCTGCCAGCCATAGACATCTCATCTACGATGAGGTAACGAATGTTGGCAAAAGAATCTTGAAGCTTGTGTAGACGCTCACCCTCGAGATCTTTAAAATCCCAACGAATCGGAATGCTAAAGACAGAGTGCAATGTGTGACCATGCACATTGTAAGCTGCCACTCCTGTTGGAGCTGTCACCATGAGCAAATCACCCAAAAGATTTTGCAAGCATTTGATCAGATAGGACTTTCCAGTACCAGCAGTGCCACTGACTATCATTCTCAATGGTGTTTTGATATTGTCTTGCATGTGTCGACTAACAGTTTCATAAGCGACCAACTGCTTCCCACTCAGTTTTGAAGGATCGACATCTGAGTGAATTGATGAAGCCAAAGAATGATTCTGACGCTGCTGTGCAATGAAGGAAGGCATATCTTTGAAGTTGTTGTAACATTTTCCTGCAGCTGACCAATCAACATCACTTGTATCCATTTTGGCATGCTCTAAATCTGGTTGATGAGAACATAGGAGCATCCAATCCTGTATCACCAATGGATTTTGATCAATCCCTTCTTCATCACTCTGTGCCTAAAAATTTGATAAAGGTAACATGAATATTGTTAGTATATTGAGTCTTTTAAAACTCACCTCATTCACAGTGTCAATATTGGAACAATCATCAGTTTGACCCATTTCGAGCCGATGAACATCATCAGCCAGTGAAGCAGGGACATTGCTTGAATGAAGAAACCTTCCATATGCATCCTTGAATGTATCACACCGCCCTTCTAGTAAGTCGTCTATCTGGCGAAATGGCTTGTGCAACATCAATTTTTGCCTGCAGTATTGTTCATAGTTAGGCCCATCTGGATCTGGAGGACAGTATGGGCGAGGGATCACTACCACCTCTTTGGTTCTTGGAACCACTGGAAGCCCTACGTTTTTTTTTATTTTGTACTTTTGAACAAATTCCAACAGAGTAAGCTGGTCAAATTCATCACTGTCAGGTCGACCACCATAATGATCTAGTTGCGAATCCACAGTGACTGGTCTGTCATCCTCAAGTTTATCATCCACCTGCCGAGAACCATCAAGACTGAGAACTATAAAGTCACGAGAAGCTCGGAACATTGGCAGCATCAGGAGGAGATGGCACGTTTCCTGTGCAGAAAAATCCCTCTCACCGACTGTACTTGTTAGTATTTTTTGTACTACTTTGAGAGGAGTGCCACCATCACCAATTTGTTTCATAATGGTGTTGTAGACTTCTTGCAGTGCCTTTGAACGAGGCTCTGACTTTGTGGCATACTTGGCAATGTACTTGACAACCTTCTGCCGTGACACAACATACTGCAAGTCCACATTAGCTCTCCATGCTGACAACTGCAACGGGTTGTACCCATTCAACAATGTATCATTGCGAGCTGTGACTACAATTGGTTCCCCATCTTCTTGTGTGTCTATTGAAGTCACTGGTTGCAAAGGCTTTGGATAGCCAAACCTGCACTCTTGCTTGCCTTTTTTTTTTTTCAGGCAGTATGCAGTCGAACATCTGGTGTGATGCTGGCAAGTGGCTATCAGATCTACAAGATCCATGCTAAAGTCTTTTACATCACTGTAAGACTTGTTGCACACATGTGGCTTGGTCTTAGCCTGGGGTACTGGATCTTGGATGTTACTTCCACCAGCAGGAATTCCAGGATTCACAGTGCTGACAAGGTTGTCAACATAGGTTGTGATCTCCTCGATGACATCCAGCAATGCAGCCGTGTCTTTTGCAGAATGCAGCTTTTCCACATCTGGTGCATTGGGAAGCCATGCCAGCCCGTGGACATGTGGACTTCCACGGTGCTGCCACTCAAACCTGAACCAAAAATCGATTGCTCCAAGAACGTCCACATAGAAGGCCTGCACAAACTTGCTGATTCGCTCATAAAAAAACCAGTCTGCTACAGCAGGATTGGTGGTGACTGCAGAGCTACGACAAGCACTTTTGTCAGCATTTTCAGCACATATGAGCCGAGCTAGCTCAGGCCACTGACCATCAGCAGCACTGTGGGTAAAAAAGACAGTAGGAATGCCCAGAGTGTCGACCATAGAAATCAGCCTACTTCTCTGTTTGAACCAAAACTGTCTCGACCCACGCAAGCTGCTGGCATAGTGCAACACTCGCTTGCTTAGCTGTTCACCTCCACTCTGTACCATTCCTTTGAGATCATCCAGTGACAGTTTAGCATCCTTTGGGTGCTGCTTTATGTACACCCTTCCCGTTTGGAGAGCTCGCCACCTCATTTCTGTGTTGAGGGCAAAATAGCGAAAGCGAGGGTGCCTAGCAAACCTTCCGTCTCGAAACTTCAGGAGATGCTTAAAGTAGTTACCTACCATCACTGGGCGTTCTCGAGGAGCCAGAAAGTCTGCACTGCCTGTGGGGAGCAAAGTAGGAAAAGCACAAGACATGTATCCTTCCGTTATAAACTCATTGATAGGAGCAGAACCCCGTCCTGGCCATGGGACACTCTTGGACTGCTGCTTTTCAGCAACTGATTCTTTGATGGCTTCTTGTTCTGTCATTTTTTGAACTGCAAGTGGAATAAAGGAGTCAATTTCTTCAGTTTCTTGGTCTTCAGTCAGGTTTTTTCTGTCGTGCGAGGCAGATTTTTCTTCAATTTGACTCAGACCTGATAGATTTCCATCCTCTGGAAGCTGACTCAAACACTCATAGTCGATGCTAATATCACGATAGTACCTGTTGTGCCGTTTCAGCCACTGAAGAGCACTTTGCACAACCGCTCGTCTGATTCTAAAGTCTTTGTGTGCATGGTCACCACCTTCCTTTCGAACTATCAAGATATCTAGATCTTTGGGAAGATGTGGTAAGCTAGTACAAAGAGAGTTAATCTCATGTGGCAAATTGATAACGTGACCTTTGTACCCATACTGGCCATGAGGTAACCTGTAGATTGACATGAGTGGTATCACTGCTGAAATCAGCATTTCTTCAACCTGAGTCAGTCCCTGGAGATCGCACAATATTTATAGATTTAGTGTTTGAATGAATAAGAATAATCCTAATGCAAGTAAATAGCTATTGACTTATTCAGCTATTAATGGCCATTGATATCTGTGCATAGCATGAATGTTGTCAAGAAGGAAAAAGAAGAAATTAAAAAACAAAAAATGGTATCATGCATGGCGTTTTAATTAGTATAAGTATTTTGTAAATACTACGCCCTCATTATAATAGCTTGTCTCACAAGTCTGAAAAGTGTTCAGAAGAGGTAAGGGTGGTCTACCAAAGTACCCTGACAAAGAGATTTGTTTTCTGATTATCACCCTCCAATTAAATACTTTTTACTTTTGTGCCAAATATGAAATTGATAGTGATTTTTTTTTACATAATTAACAAAATAACATTTACTTAAAGCTATTATTATGAGAAAATTTTTAACTTAACAAAATAGTTTTGAGAAAATGTAATAATTGTAATTTCGGGTTTTCAGCTCTGATCTCAGCATAATACTTCCCTAAGGTCGACAACAGTTAAAACCATTCCCACAACAAATACCAAAGATATCATTTTTTACTGTGTACTAACCTGTAATTCTATAGGTACTTCTCCAGGATCCATGTTGTTATTGGTGGAATACAGTTTTGGATCCTTTTTATCTCGACAACATCTTTGGCATATTGTTGACTTTGTCATCTTTGCTCCAGAAAAAGTTTCCAAGCATACTGAGCATATGTTGAAGTCAATAGAAGATAATTCTTCATGAAACTTCATCATTCGGGTTCTTGCAAAGGTCTGCTGCAGTAATGGCGCCGTGGAATCATCATCACTTTGAACCATATTCTGTACAGCTTCACGTTTTTGTTGAAAAACTCTCATTTGCTGTAATCTTAAAGCTCTTTCTTCGGAAGATTCCCTCTCCAGCCTCTTCTTTTGAAGTGCATTGACATGTTCCAGCCTAGCAGCTCTTTGCTCTGCTGACTCAGTGTCCAGCCTCTTCTTTTGAAGTGCATTGACATGTTCCAGCCTAGCAGCTCTTTGCTCTGCTGACTCAGTGTCCAGCCTCTTCTTTTGAAGTGCATTGACATGTTCCAGCCTAGCAGCTCTTTGCTCTGCTGACTCAGTGTCCAGCCTCTTCTTTTGAAGTGCATTGACATGTTCCAGCCTAGCAGCTCTTTGCTCTGCTGACTCAGTGTCCAGCCTCTTCTTTTGAATTCTGCTGATATGCTCAAGCCTAGCAGTTCTTTGCTCTGCTGACTCAGTGTCCAGTCTCTTCTTTTGAAGTGCATTGACATATTCCAGCCTAGCATCTCTTTGCTCTGCTGACTCAGTGTCCAGCCTCTTCTTTTGAAGTGCATTGACATATTCCAGCCTAGCATCTCTTTGCTCTGCTGACTCAGTGTCCAGCCTCTTCTTTTGAATATTGCTGATATGCTCCAGCCTAGCAGTTCTTTGCTCAGTGGATTCACTTTCAAGCTGCTTCTTTTTAAATGTGTTGTCGTGTTCAAGCCTAATTGCCCTTTCTTCTGATGACTCAGCTGCCCGCCGCTTCTTTTGAAGTGTACTGACATAAGCAAGCCTTGAAACTCTTTGCACTGCTGTTTCATTTTGAATATGCTTCTTTTGAAGTGCAGACTTATCTTCTAACCTGGTGACTCTTTTTTGGGGGCTTTCTTCAGAAGATATTAATTTTCTTTTCCCCAGCCGAATCTTCTTATCTTGTGTGCTTTCCTCTCTTCTTCTAGCTCTATCTTTTTCATTCCTTTTTTCAAGCCGCTTCCTTTTATCTAATTCAGTTTCTGTCCTTCTCTTGGCTCTCGCTCTCTCATTCTTTTTATCAAGTCTAGCTCTTCGTTCATCTTCATTTATGAAGTTTTTCTTTTCAGTTTGATTTTTCAACATCTCCATGCTTAGATTAAAGTATGAAGAACACCAAAAACTCTAGCTATAATTATGATACTTCTATAAATGACAGTTCTGTGTTTTCTTGATGACTTCTCTTGGTATCTTCATGTGGCTCTGCCCACACTGGCAAATCTCACAATTTGTTTGGTAGTCCCACAAAGATGTTTCTGCTTGTTTGACGATGGACTTCAATGGTACTAGAAGAGCTAATGACTACCGCCACAATTAAAAAGAGAACTATAACTTTTAAATCTTTTTTTCACACGCGAACGGCAGGATTTTCCGCGCGTTGTTTTATATTCTAGAAACACTTTACCTAATTACGTCCCGCGGGCTAAAACAGAAGTCTCACGTACCCCATAAACAGATAAATAAATAAACGAGCAGACTCTTTTTACAGAAAAATAGGACAGAAATTACATCTAACTGTAGTGCACAGTGTAATCCTTTCCATTCTCAGTTAGCATCAGAGAATCTAAAGTCTCTGATTTGGTTGAAACAAAGTTGCATAAAGCAGTGCAGCAGGATTCTCCGCGCTCGTTAATTGAAAAATACTGGAACTGTGAACGCTTTACCTAACTTACGTAATTAGAAGCGCGGGCGAAAACAGAAGTCTCACGTACCCCATAAACAGATAAACTAGTGATGTGCTTGAGCACAAATGGCGAGCGAGCTAAAGACTATACTATTATGATTTTGACTTCTAACACTGAAGCTATTGAAAATAAGGTCCAGTTTTTAAATTTAGCATACAGGGTAAAGGGATTTCAGTGCCATAGTAACAACTCTCTGCAACTGCTTGGAAGGAAAAAAAAAGACAATACACGTTATTTAAAAGTTTTCTTTGTGATATTCTTTAGCTAAGTAGTGGTTGTAACACACAATGCTTTGACACAACTGGACAACCGGATTGTTTTGTTGTTGTTTTTTACCTTCAATTCAAGCAGTTGCAGAGAGTTGTTACTATGGCACTGAAATCCCTTTACCCTGTATGCTAAATTAAAAAACTGGACCTTATTTTTCAGTAGCTTCAGTGTTAGAAGTCAAAATCATTCATATAAAAATAGTATAGTCTTTAGGCTCGCTCGCCATTTGTGCTCAAGCACATCACTAGTTATGTATGTATACGTACATCAAAATATTTCGCCCGCGCTTCTAATTACGTAAGTTAGGTAAAGCGTTCACAGTCCCAGTATTTTTCAATTAACTAGCGCGGAGAATCCTGCTGCACTGCCTTACGCAACTTTGTTTCAACCAAAAAGTTTATAGCTACTCTCTTCTTGAAACAATTGTGAAGTCTTTGTCAAGCTGCGCTTCTTTGCCACTGCTTTCGAAGTTTATTCAGGTAATTCTGTTATCGTTACTACAATGCATGGGTCCACTTCCTTAGTCTGGGATCAGAGACTTTAGATTCTCTGATGCTATCTGAGAATGGAAAGGGTTACACTGTGCACTACAGTTAGATGTAATATTTGTCCTATTTTTCTGTAAAAAGAGTCTGCTCGCCATGCATTTGCGCTATTCGAGCGCACCACTAGTAATGCTACAACTAAGTACCTAACTCAACATACTAGTGGTGTGCTTGAGCACAAATGGCGAGCGTATGGCAAGCGGATAGTAATATAATTAATACGTATGTTTGTACGTCCTTAAACGTGCTTTTCAGTGCAAAACGTACCAGTTTAGCTGAGAAGGCTGTTGGAATGGGTTTGTCAGAGTAATGTACGTGTTTGAGGGACGTACGTGTTTAATAAGACGTACGTGTTTAATAAGACGTACATGTTTAATAAGACGTACGTGTTTATGCGACGCACCGGTACGTGTTGTTAGAGAGGTACGTATTTGAGGGATGTACGTGTTTGAGAGACGTACGAGTATAAGAGACGTACGTGTTTGAGAAACGCACATGTTTGAGAAATGCACATGTTTTTAAAGACGTACGTGTTTGAGAAACGCACATGTTTAAAGATGTACGTATTTGAGAGCTGTACTCATAGATAGATGACGCTCATTGAGGTGATCTAGTAAGCTGTGGTGCTCCAGAAAGTAAAACAGTTTGTAAAAAAGAATTGTGATACTTTTGTGCATGTCTCTCCAGAGTCTCTCTATGTGCTGATTGTGAACACTAGATCCAGTAATCATGCTATGCCTCTCAGCTCCACGTTTCTCAATCATGTGTTGTGCAACTAATACATTTTTTGTTCCTTGGTCAGAACGGACTCTAGATGGTAGCTGATGTTTTTGAACAGCTAAAAGAACAGCTCATAAACTGTTTTTGCTTCATTGTTGGTTGATGCACATAAATAAGTAATTAGTCTGCTATAGCCATCAATGGCCCCATGAGTGACTATTCGCCACCGAATCAACTTGTGGTGAGAATCTGCAAAAGAAAAAAATTAATTTAGTACACAGATCACAAGAAGTAGCTATTAAAATCTGGGCCACTAGCCATGACAATTCAGCAGGAATTGTAAAATCCTGGAGAAATGCATTGTAGCTAGTTACAGTCTAGAGTCATGTATTAAAAAAATTCTAGCTAATTTAACACAACCTCAACATACCAATGTGCCGCAAAGAATTTGGGCCTGGAACAGTATGGACGTCTTTTTGTGGCACCTGCTAGCCATCTCAATGCTGTACCAAGAGGATCAAGATTTCTCAGCGTCTGACCCACTCGTTCCCTTGTAACTAAAATGCCATTGGCTCGAAGACTGCCTATTACCATACTTGCACCAGAGAATGGAGCATCTTCTCTGATTAGCCTAATTGCTGATATCAACTCCTGGTCATCAACTTCAGAATTAGGATTAGTAACTAATCCATATTCTAATCTTCGCCTACAAATACCATTAAAAATTAATATAAGTAGTACTTAACATGACTACATGCAGGATAATGATTCAATTTTTGTTGTACACGAGCAGTCAGTGCACATAGTGGACAAATTTAATAACAAGCCATGCCTATTTATTGCCAAATTTGGACTTTTAAGCCATATGTACTATTTATAGCCTTTCCTAGTATTAATGGCGGAGCTGAATAGCTACTATGTAGTATTGCCTGTGTGATTAGTCCGCCAATAGAATATAAAAATATCAGGTACTTTCTAAAAGGCCAAATCTCCCTTGCATCAGGCTACAGAAACTTCATAAGGATTCTTGCTATGTCAATTTACTTATAAATGGTCATCCTGCTAACTCCAAGTAAAATGGAAATCTCATTCCAGTGAAAACCAAGAGAACGAAGGTACTCTAACTGTTCCTTACTAATGGTAGAAGCTTTCTTCAATGAAGTTTTCCGGTTAGTTGATCAAGCTGAGAGACAATACGGTTTCTGGCCAACCGTGATTATACGGACTACATTATCGAAAGACTAGAGTTTGTAATTATCGTGTGCTCTGATTTATTCGATAATATCCGTGGTGTTTCCGGATTGGAAGATTATTGCAGATCTGTTGGGGGGTTAGTGGGTGCCATTAGGACCATTTTAAGAAGTTGGGAGGAGTATGAAGGAGTGCTTGATGCTAATTTATCTCAGAGGCCACCCTTGGCTTATCATTTACGCCCAGTTCATAGCTCAAGGCAACCAGGAAGACCACATTCGATATTAGTAAGGAACAGTTAGAGTACGTGGTCGGTACAACTCTTATACACGAAAGCACACGTCAACTTTATTCAAACACGTAAATCTCTGAAACACGTACGTCTCTCAAACACGTACGTCTCTCAAACACGTACGTCTCTCATACTCGTATGTCTCTCAAACACGTACATCCCTCAAATACGTACCTCTCTAACAACACGTACCGGTGCGTCGCATAAACACGTACGTCTTATTAAACACGTACGTCTTATTAAACACGTACGTCCCTCAAACACGTACATTACTCTGACAAACCCATTCCAACAGCCTTCTTCTCAGCTAAACTGGTACGTTTTGCACTGAAAAGCACGTTTAAGGACGTACAAACGTACGTATTAATTATGTTACTATCCGCTTGCCATACGAGCGAGCCTAAAGACTATACTATTTTTATTGACTTCTAACTCTGAAGCTACTGAAAATAAGGTCCAGTTTTTTAATTTAGCATACAGGGTAAAGGGATTTCAGTACCATAGTAACAACTCTCTGCAACTGCTTGAATTGAAGGAAAAAACAACAACAACAAAACAATACACGTTATTTAAAAGTTTTCTTTGTGATATTCTTTAGCTAATAGTGGTTGTAACACACAATGCTTTGACACAACTGGAAATGCACCTGACTTACTTTCGCAGTAGTCTAGTGGACAATGTGTTTTCAAGTAAATACTGTTGTGCATGGCTTATAACCATGACAAAGAGCGCATTGACTTACCACCGCCACTAACTCGAATAGAAATGGAAGTCCCTTAAGTTTTCAAATTTGAACTGCACCCGCAAAAGAATTCAAAATGGTAAACAATTCAATTTCTAGGGTGATACGGGTACTGATCGATAAATAGAGGATTCTGCTTAGTGAAGTTTGGGATGGGGTCGACCACCGAACCAACACAAAAACGTGAGGGTCAAAGTACAAAAATGCCTTACGTACGTCCATACATACAAATAAACTAGTGATGTGCTTGAGCACAAATGGCGAGCGAGCCTAAAGACTATACTATTTTTATATTTGACTTCTAACACTGAAGCTACTGAAAATAAGGTCCAGTTTTTAAATTTAGCATACAGGGTAAAGGGATTTCAGTGCCATAGTAACAACTCTCTGCAACTGCTTGGAAGGAAAAAAACATCTAACTGTAGTGCACAGTGTAACCCTTTCCATTCTCAGTTAGCATCAGAGAATCTAAAGTCTCTGATCCCAGACTAAACTAACAGAATTACCTGAATAAACTTCGAAAGCAGTGGCAAACAAGCGCAGCTTGACTAAGACTTCACAATTGTTTCAAGAAGAGAGTAGCTGTAAACTTTTTGGTTGAAACAAAGTTGCGTAAGGCAGTGCAGCAGGATGATTCTCCGCGCTCGTTAATTGAAAATACTGGAACTGTGAACGCTTTACCTAACTTACATAATTAGAGGCGCGGGCGAAAACAGAAGTCTCACGTACCCCATAAACAGATAAATAAATAAATAAATAAACTAGTGATGTGCTTGAGCACAAATGGCGAGCGAGCCTAAAGACTATACTATTTTTATATGAATGATTTTGACTTCTAACACTAAGCTACTGATAAGGTTCAGTTTTTAAATTTCGCATACAGGGTAAAGGGATTTCAGTACCATAGTAACAACTCTCTGCAACTACTTGAATTGAAGGAAAAAGACAACAACAAAACAATACACGTTATTTAAAAGTTTTCTTTGTGATATTCTTTAGCTAAGTAGTGGTTGTAACACACAATGCTTTGACACAACTGGAAATGCACCTGACTTACTTTCGCAGTAGTCTAGTGGACAATGTGTTTTCAAGTAAATACTGTTGTGCATGGCTTATAACCATGACAAAGAGCGCATTGACTTACCACCGCCACTAACTCGAATAAAAATGGAAGTCCCTTAAGTTTTCAAGTTTTAACTGCGCTTGCAAAAGAATTCAAAACGGTAAACAATTCAATTTCTAGGGTGATACGGGTACTGATCGATAAACCAGAGGATTCTGTTTAGTGCAATTTGGGATGGGGTCGACCACATAACTAACACAAAAATGTGAGGGTCAAAGTACAAAATGACGTACGTACGTCCAAACTTATATACAAACTAGTGGTGTGCTTGAGCACAAATGGCGAGCGAGCCTGATAGTTAGGTAACATAAAATGTTACTATTTTTTTAGCTTACTTCATGCAAACACTATAATAGCAGTTATGACATTTGATTTCAGCAAACAAATGCAAAATCACTCTCTTACCTGATTAATGGTAACTTTTGTAGTTATCAAACATATGCCATTCTGATAATCTCAATCACCAGTAACTCTTGAACAAGCTCTCAGCTACGATAAAAAATAAACCAGTGTTATTATTTGTAATTTTAGCCAAAAAATATGGAATTACTACTTACCTCATTCTTAATTATTGATAACTTCTGTAATATCAAATTGAAGTTACTTTGACCATCTAAATTACCTAGAATTCTTGACAACAAGCTCTCACCTACAAAACAAAAGACGATCAATTTTAGCACACAAATACAAAAATTACTTTCTTACCTCATTTTCTTGAGCAGTGGTAACTTTTATAGTACCAAATTTGAGTCATTCTGACTATTTGAATTTACCAGTCACTGTTGACAACAAGCTCTTAGCTACAAAAAAGAAAGGCCAGAGTTATGTTTGCATATTTAGCTAACAAATATGGAATTACGTACTTACCTCAGCTTCCCTCGTGTAGTAGTAGTAGTAGGTTCCTTAGCATTAATACTACGGCATTCTGACTACCAATGCATAGGTGCCAACTTTTTCAAACTAGCTTCAAGGACATAAGCCACACCCATGGCCACACCTACAAACCACACCCACATTACGTAATTAATTATGATGTCATTGCAAAAAAAATTAGTTAACTAGCTATCATCTGGCTGTTGAGTCATTGCAAAAAATAAGTTAACTAGCTATCATCTGGCTGTTGATTGTGTTCCTATGGTCCTGGACCTTTAATGGCTAAGTATGTTGCTTTTTTACACTGGTAAAATCGACATTTTGTTTCTTGAAAAGCAAGCGTTTTCGCAGGAATATTCTCGCACTTTGGAGCTTAAGTATAAAGTAAGGCTTGCTTAATGCTGTAGTTTCAGAATAAACTAGGGTCAAGCCTAAAAAGCCGTGTTTTTTGGAGAAAAACGTTCCCCGCGCGCGCGTTTAAATGGCATACGTACCATCCATACATACATACATAATATATATAACATGTACCCGATTTTGCATTATTCACCCCTAATACTGTCTCGCTCGCAATAAATAAATAAACTAGTGGTGTGCTTGAGCACAAATGGCGAGCGAGCCTTAAACTACACTATTGGTATTCAAACTACTAAAATACAGTAGAGTTGTTAAATTACGCATATACGGTATAGGGGATTCAATGCCATAGTAACCACTCCCCCTCAACTGTTTGAATTGAAAAAGAAGCAAATAAATCAAGTCACGTTATTTAAAATTTTCTTTGTGATATTCTTAATAGTAGTTGTAACGCACAATACCTTTACACAACTGAACATACCTACGCAAGACTTACCTTCGTGGTTCGTCTAGTGGACAATGAATTGTCAAGTAAATGCTGTTGAGTAGTGCTTATAACTGTGACAAATAGTGTATTAACTTACCACCGCCACTAACTCGAATAGAAATGGAGCTCACAGCACCCGCAAAACAATTCAAAGCGGTAAACAATTCAATTTCTAAGGTGATACGGGTAATGGTCGCTAAACCAGAGGATTTTGTTTAGTGAAGTTTGGGACGGGGTCGAACGCCGAGCGAACACAAAAATACGGAGGGTCAAAGTACAAAATGACATACATACGTCCAAACATATACATGTATATAAATAAACTAGTGGTGTGCTTGAGCACAAATGGCGAGCGAGCCTGATAGTTAGGTAACATAAAATGTTACTATTTTTAGCTTACTTAAGTTATGACATTTGATTTCAGCAAACAAATACAAAATCACTCTCTTACCTGATTAATGGTAACTTTTGTAGTATAAAACATCAACCATTCTGATAATCTCAATCACCAGTAACTCTTGAACAAGCTCTCAGCTAACGATAAAAAATAAACCAGTGTTATTATTTGTAATTTTAGCCAACAAATATGGAATTACTACTTACATCATTCTTGAGTATTGATAACTTCTGTAGTATCAAATTGAAGTTACTTTGACTATCTGAATTACCTTGAATTCTTGACAACAAGCTCTCACCTACAAAAACAAAATACAATCAATTTTAGCACACAAATATAAAATTACTTTCTTACCTCATTTTCTTGAGCAGTGGTAACTTTTGTAGTACCAAATTTGAGCCAATCTGACTATTTAAATTTACCAGTCACTGTTAACTAGCTCTTAGGTACAAAAAAGAAAGGCCAGAGTTAATTTTGCATATTTAGCTAACAAAATATGGAATTGCGTAATTATCTCAGCTTCCCTCGAGAAGTAGTAGCTTCCATAGCATTAATACTACGGCATTCTGACTACCAACGGCTCTTTGCAACCAACAACCGGCACTCCGTAACCCCCACATAAAACGGCGAAGTTTTGAAATTAAGTCTGGAAAAGGGTCTTCAATGCCATAGTAACCTGTCGAATCAACTTTTTGTGTCTTGAAAACAAGCGTTTTAGCAGGAATTTTCTCATACTTTGGAGCTTAAGTTTAGTATAAAGTAAGGTTTGCTTAATGCTGTAGCTTCAGAATAAACTGGAGTCAAGCCTAAATAGCCGTGTTTTTAGAAGAAAAAGTACCCCCCGCGCGCGTTTAAAGAGCATACGTACCATCCATACATACATATATATATAACATATACCCGATTTTGCATTATCCACCCCTAATACTGTCTCGCTCGCTACGCTCGCTCGCCAATAAACAAACATTCCCGATTTTCGATTGTGTTACCCCTGTAAGTGTCTCGCTCTCTACGCTCGCTCGCCAATAAATAAATATAGCGAAATCTCGATTGCGTTACCCGTGAGAGTGTCTCGCTCGCTTCGCTCGCTCGCCAATAAATAAATAAACATCCCCGATTTTCGATTGTGTTACCCCTCCTAGCTGTAAGTGTCTCGCTCGCCGATTATTGGCGAGCGAGCGAGACACTTACAGGGGTAACACAATTGAAAATCGAGGATGTTTGTTTGGACGTACGTATGTCATTTTGTACTTTGACCCTCGCGTTTTTGTGTAAGTTATGTGGTCGACCCCATCCCAAATTGCACTAAACAGAATCCTCTGGTTTATCGATCAGTACCCGTATCACCCTAGAAATTGAATTGTTTTTTACCGTTTTGAATTCTTTTGCGGGTGCAGTTAAAACTTGAAAACTTAAGGGACTTCCATTTCTATTCGAGTTAGTGGCGGTGGTAAGTTCAATGCGCTCTTTGTCATGGTTATAAGCCGTGCGCAACAGTATTTACTTGAAAATACATTGTCCACTAGACTACTGCGAAAGTAAGTCTGTGTAGGTGCATGTCCAGTTGTGTCAAAGCATTGTGTGTTACAACCACTACTTAGCTAAAGAATATCACAAAGAAAACTTTTAAATAAGTGTATTGTTTTGTTGTTGTTTTTCCCCTTCAATTCAAGCAGTTGCAGAGAGTTGTTACTATGGCACTGAAATCCTTTACCTTGTATGCGAAATTAAAAAAACTGGACCTTATTTTCAGTAGCTTCAGTGTTAGAAGTCAAAATCATTCATATAAAAATAGTATAGTCTTTAGGCTCGCTCGCCATTTGTGCTCAAGCACATCACTAGTAAACATTTCAATACAGGCAGACTCTAGTCTCATAAGAGCTAGCGTACACGCAGTTTTACTCACCATGAAATAAACTATAGCCTTAATCTCTACTCTCTTTCTCCCGCCATCAGCACAAGAGGCGGGGGACGAGACCCCATACAAAGCGCCCTTGGAAGGCGTAGACTGTTGTTATAGTTACAGTTACTTAAAAACAATCCGATAGTTCACTGATATTTTGTAAAGCACTTAACCTTATATAACACAGAAAGCTAATCTGTTAACGTTTAGCTGTGTAGTTAATATTAATCAAAACTATGAATTCAATTGGCATCACCCTGTCAGTAGCTAAAATTTTCTCCAGATTTGAACTTCCTTTCCTCTCCAGTTGATGGTAAAAAAAACAGATGGCATGACTTTAAGCAGATTTTTGTTGTTGCTATTATTATTATTATTATTATTATTATTATTATTATTATTATTATTATTATTATTATTATTATTATTATTATTGTTGTTGTCCAGGCCTGCAAGGATGCCTGGAGTCTTAATCCACGCGCCAGCCCAAGTCCTCGTCCTCGTCGTTCATCGCAAGTCGTCGATCTCGATTAAACTCGTTGTCATGAACTTGTTTATAAAAATGCAGGCATTGTATTATTATTCCTTAGTTACTCATTAACTCATTTTTTCATGTATTGACTCTATTTGGTCTTTGTTTCTCTTATTAAACTAAATTGTGATTGTTGGAACTTGGCTGTATCTAGTCATTGGGCTAAGCGGCGGGATTCCAGAGATAATCAGATACAAAGTCCGGAGTGTCTGTGGGCCTTACAACCCCACTGCTCTCTCATACAGCAAGACGTATTATTATTATTATTATTATTATTATTGTGTCCCTTTATTTCATTCATTCAGAAGGCGTCGAAATTGTTATAGCTAGTAACAGTTACAGGAAAAAACAACAATCTGACAGTTTACTGATCTTTTATGACCAACTTAACCTTTATATAATACAAAACAATGAACTTTTTTATTTCTTGCTGTAGAAGTAGCTACAAATTTATTCTATCATTTTATTAGACATTATTAATATTATACCAATTTGATTTTTTATACCAAACAATTCATTTTTAATGCCAACATGTTTCAGCAGACTGCTTCTGCCATCATCAGGGCTGATTTATAAAAATCAAAAACAAAAATGCTATAATTAGCCTAAGGGTGATGCTTGATAAAATGCAATATATTGCCTAAGGTTGATTCTTGTTTATTTATGTGAGTGGCCTCTAGCTGCTCTCAATACTAAAGGGGAAAGCTCCATTCCAGAGTCCCTATTCATGGTTAAGTTGTTGGGTGACATATTTATGTAGATGGCTTCTTTTACTTTTCTCTCAACCATGCCTTGCGAAATATCCAAAAGTTTTACTTCATTCCAATTAATCACAAACTTACACTATAACAATTAATATTACCCAGGTGGAGACATTTGAAATCACTGTATAATACTTGATAGTGTTACTTATTACATTCTTCCTTATAGTTTTTATTAATTGTTATAGTGTAAGTTTTAATAATTAACATTGAACATTGTATCACTTCTCCAGATAGACTACACTCAGCTGTGATCCAGTTTGTACTATTAGACACAGCTCAAGGCTATTTGCTTTACCAAGACTCCTATAAATAGTTGGCTGGCAGTCTTATATAGATATGTAACATTCATAGTAGATTCTTGGCCAGGTCTAAGGAGTCACAGTATAAGGACAGTTTATTATTCATACATCTAATTCCATGGCAATATTATAGCTTATTAAATTCATTACCAGCACGTACGCTACAATTGAATATTAATTGAGTGGAGTTTGTGTTTCCCACAATGTTTATGGAGGAATTTAGTCATAACCTATATGATCCTCTCACCACATAAGGTAATGTTATTATGACTAGAAGGTCACCGGGACAGCACTTCAGTACTCTTTTTCACATCTGATAAAGTTAAAGCAATAACCTTACAGTTATCAAAGTCTCAGTACAGTAGAAATAAAAATAATGGCAGGAAAAATGATTTCTTGATGACTGTGGGTTCAAGAAGTGCAAAAATGAAGTAAAATATGATAGAATGCATAGCAAAAGGTGTAAATAAACGAGTTAAGCTGGAATGTTCACAGCTTCTTTTTCAGTCATCTTTAGGAGGCAATTCATCCTTCTCTGGAATATCTGTTGGCAAGATAAAGAAAATATGATTATCCAGTTGAGAAGTAGCCTTTCTTTTCTGCCCTTCCTTCTTCAGCCCTCTCTCTGCCTTATTCCCATTCAGCTACTCCTGTACTAAGTGGTCACACACCACGCCTACTTCTCTGTTGTTATCGTCTTGTCACTCCATCATCTTGGACAATGAGCAAGCCTTCGCATTGGCAATCCTTTTAAGTTTCGCACATACAAAACACACACAGTTATAGAACAGTTATACCATTTTTTGTCAATAAATATATTTTGACATTACAATAATAATATAGATATGTACTTGATACACTAAAAATCTCTACCTATACACAGAAAAAAGATTGTGGGGCGGTAGAGTAGGTGAGAGGTACACTCACAGTAAGGGAAACTTGCTGGCCACGAAGTATGATACTCAGTTGGGCTAGCAAGTGGTAAGCTGCCACCAGAGCTCTCAATCCCTAGACTGAGTTTTAAAGTGGTGTATAAAAATAGGGAATATGAGTGAACTCCTGATACGCATGCGTGGTTGGGTTTATATAGTGTTCCGAGAACCACACATGCGCAAAGCAATGAGGGGTGGTTTACCGGAGGTCCGGGGTACAATGACAAAATACGACTTACAATAATTACCATGCATACTAATATCACTGTGCAGACAAAATAAGATAGCTAATGACACACACACATATGTTCTGTCTTGATCTTCTTTCTTCTTCTCTACTTTCACTCTGCCATCGTCTCTCCTCTCGTGGGCACACCCACCACATGCGTCTGGCGGGAGAAGATTAGCCATAAAATGCTGAGTTCGCAAATACTACGCGTGATTAGTAGCGCGTGCAAGTACGTTGTATTGTCGTATTTTGTGAGATCTGAAGTCAACACGATGAAGAGAAGAGATAGTAAAGACCGAGTACCTAATAAATTTATTATCCATTGGATACCCGAGAATATCACTCGTCTGATTGGCGGTATTTACGCTCGTGCCTGCGGCACTGGCGTAAATACTAAGCCAACAGACTCGTGATATTCTCCTGTATCAAATGAATAATATATATGTATTGTGGTTAATACAGCATAATGGAGCTTGCAATACCTATCTATAATTATCACTTGTTTATTAAAAGAGGATCATTTTTGAATCCAGCTGGTGGTTGTACTGTCTGGCTCCTGGCAAGACATAAGTCTATCCACCTCAGATGTAACTACATATAATATTTTTATTGGGTTGTAGGATGGTTAACCTCGACTTGCAACATACGGTACACAGGAGAATAAGTAAATATTTTCCAGCCAGTGAGGCTACTCTCTAAAATATGGATTATTTCATGTGGGCTCATATCAGCTGTATAGTAATATTCAATATCAATGTCAATTTTATATCTGTGGGAATGTCGCCACAAGGACACCCCACAGGAGAAGATTAACTTATAACTGTGCATATGTGTGTGTTTGTGATTGTTAATTGACTAAATTTTAACCTGCATGATGCAATCATTCTGTTGTGTCACCTTTTTGCTGTGTCACCTTTTGTGGTACTGTGGAACTTGTGCATACTATGCAGGGTCAGATCCAGGGGGGGGGGGG
>WLWD01002119.1_pt1 | contig 74221 bp, 29 predicted proteins | sample 6712731 | NCBI WGS metagenome assembly WLWD01 (sample SAMN12718690, study PRJNA576275) | sponge metagenome | isolation source: marine sponge | host: Mycale hentscheli | place: New Zealand: South Island, Marlborough, Capsize Point | collected 2014-11-01
CCCCACCCCAACAGCGCAACCCTCCCAGCCCTCCCAGTTCCTCCACCTTACCAGACCTCCCCTCCATCCTCAAGTGCCGCATTCCCACCATCCAGCATGTTCCCACCATCCAGCATGTTCCTAAGGGTGCTAGAGACTTATGGGCCCTAACCCTCAGCAATTGCCTCTCCTCCATCATAAGCACTCCTGACGACCTCTCAAGATGGACCAGCCTGTTTGCCTTGGCAAAGTGTGTTTTGGCTTCCCCTGCTTCTGGGCACAGACTTCGCTGGAGAGAGATCCTCAAGCTAGTGAAATCCCGCCTGCAGAGATGGTCGGACGGTGAGGCGGCTGCCTTATGGGCTGAGGCAGTGGTGCACGGGGATTCTCTTGCCAAACGGGGCAAGAAATCCACCTCTTCCTCCTCCTCTCTCAACATTAGACGTGCTAGGAAAGCCACTCAGGAAGGGCTATACAGCAAAGCTATTAAGGCCCTTACTTCTGAAGGGCTTGCTCAGCCTGGCCCCGAGATATTAGAAGAGATGCTGAACAAACACCCCCAGGCCCCTCCTCCCACTTTGCCCCCAGGCCCGCCCCCCTCTCCCACGTTACTCCCCGAGTCCATCATCCTCCGGAGTGTGAAATCTTTCCCTAACGCCTCTGCAGCCGGTCCCTCAGGTCTTCGTCCTAGTCACCTTCGGGAAGCCATTTTGTGCCCTTCTCCAGATTGTGCTGGCCAGATCCTCTCCTCCCTCTCCCGGTTTGTTAACTTTCTCGCTTCAGGTCGCGCCCCCACATCTATTCTCCCCCACCTTTGTGGGGCCACTCTTCTTGCTTGTCGGAAGAAAAGTGGAGGCCACCGCCCCATCGCCGTCGGGGAAGTGCTTCGCCGGCTCACCTCCAAGTGCTTGTCATACTCTTCGCGCAGTACGGTCACTTCTACTCTCACCCCCCTCCAGCTTGGGGTTGGGGTCAGGGGTGGCTGTGAAGCAATAATCCACACCACCTCCCACTTGCTCTCTTCCACGTCCAACAAACCTTGGGGCCTCTTCCTGGACTTTTCCAACGCCTTCAATTGCATCAACCGGGAGGCCATGTTCAGGGAATTTCGGAACCGCATCCCTAACTTATCTGCTTGGATGGAGTCTTGCTACTCCTGCCAGCCCCTGCTCAACCTCGACGAGTACTCTATCTGCAGCTGCTGTGGAGTACAACAAGGAGATCCCCTGGGTCCTTTAGGCTTCGCCCTCACTCTCCATTCCTTGATTGAGAAGCTACATTCAGAAGTACCTACCCTTAGACTGAATGTGTGGTACCTCGACATGGCACTTTGATGGGCTCCCCGGACGCTCTTGCCTCTGCCCTCGCTTTCGTCGAGCGGGAAGGCCCCTCTCTAGGCCTGTTCCTGAACCGGAGCAAATCACTCGTATTCGTCCCAGAGGAGGCAGACTTGTGCCATTCAACCTTACCCCCTGATATCCCAATCACCCGGCGCGGCTTTTCCCTCCTTGGCTGCCCAGTCGGACCCCCTGACTTCTGTGATGAGGTCTTTCTCAACAGGATCCAGAAGGTTAAAGCCTCCCTTCATGCTCTGAGTGACTTAAAGGACGCTCAGCTCGAGTGCACTCTTCTCCGTTCCTGCTTAGCCCTCCCAAAGATATCCTTTATTTTGCGAGCCTGCCCCCCTAGTCACCTCCATAACTCCACTGCGTCTTTTGACCTTGCCATTCGCAAAACCCTAGAGTCCATCCTCGGGGGACCCATGTCTGACTGGTCCTGGCTCAAGGCAACTCTTCCAAGTAGCCGTGGTGGCCTCAACTTGCGCTGTGCCTCTCTCCATGCTCCAGCTGCTTTCCTCGCCTCTTGCTCCCAGGCTGGGCCACTGGTTGAACAGATCCTTGGCCTTACCCCAAGTCCCGGCATCCTCCCGGAATCGGTAGTACCAGCCTTAGCTTCTGCTGCTGCTCGCTCTGACTGGCGGGTACCTTGTGACATAGATGTTCCCCTCCATCAGAGGACTCTCTCTCTCGCCATTGATGAAGCTACTTTCCAACAGCTGCTGGTTTCTGCTCCCACTACCCGCTCGCGTGCTCTAGCTCGCTCCTCTAGCCTTCCTCACGCTGGAGATTGGCTTAATGTGATGCCCTCCACCTCCTTGGGCCTCCATCTGCATGATCGTGAATTTCGATGTTGTATAAGTTATTGGCTTGGTGTCCCTCTTCACAGCGTCCCATTCTCCTGCCCCGAATGCCAGTGCTCTGCTGACATCTTTGGCGACCATCAGGTCGGGTGTGGTGGTAGTGGTGACAGGATTACTCGTCACAACTCTGTTCGTGACGTCATATTCTCCGCTGCACAGAGCGCTGCCCTCGGACCTACAAAGGAAGTCCTTGGCTTAGTCGCCAGCTCCCAGACCCGTCCAGCAGACGTCTACCTCCCTCATTGGACCTCTGGTCGACCTGCGGCCCTCGACATCCACGTAATCAGCCCTCTCCAGGAGCAGCTAGTCGCTGAGGCTGCATTCACCCCAGGTCATGCCCTCCAAGTGGGAGTCCAGCGGAAACTGGCCTCCAACCTCCCTTCATGTCGCTCAGCTGGCATTGAGTGCATCCCTGTAGTTGCAGAGACTCTGGGCGGCCTGGCTCATGACACCATAACCATTGTCAAAGACATTTGTAGAGCTATTTCTGACGGCGGCTATGGTATAGATCTTCACTCCACCACCAGGCACCTCTTTCACAGCCTAGCCATTTCACTTTGGCGTGGGAACTCTACGTTATGGCTCCACCGGTTCCCCACCCTCCCTCCTTCCCGAGATGGGGTGGTGTAGCCCCTTTTATTTTTATTTTTATTTTAGTTTTATTTAGTTTTGTACCATTTCTTGCTTTGCCTTTGTTTATTATATGTACTCAGCTCTTCCCCGAAAGGCCAAATACGCAATTCTGCGTACAAGAAAGGGGGCAATAACTATCTGCCTACAGCTGCATACCTGAATCTACCAGTTATCTATCATTGCATCTCAGGTTTGTAATGTAGTATAGCTATCTGTATAGCATATCTACAAGTGTGGTTACAATATAAAATTTATCAGATGAACCTTGTTACAAAACACTTCAAGTTTATCAAATAAAATTTTATAACAAGAACTATAATTCATGATTATTTGATACTTTGAGTTATGCTGCAATGTTAACTTAAGTCTTCTGGAGAAGTTTATTGATTCTACTGTGGATTCAGGACTCCAAAGATGCAGGAAACACAAGAGTATCTCCAATTTCCAAGCTGATCCATAACTTTGGAATATTAGTAGTATTGTAAAGTTCATAATATACCTGGAATATATAAAAATAACACAAGAATGTCACAGAGTGACTTATTAATGATTAAAGTCGATATCATTGGCTAGATCTGGATGTTTTCATTCATACTAATATAAATCTGAAAATGGCGTGTGTTTTGTTTCCTAACAATTCACCTTTATAAGTTGCTGTTAGTGTCCATTCTTGCATCATTCATAACCATTACTCAAATCTCTGAACTTGTCTTCTATTGTAAGCTCAAAACTAGCGTAGTGAAACTAAGCAACGCGAAGTGGCACCCCAAGGACGCTACGAGATACAAACAATTTTCGTAGCCTTAGGCGTCCTCCCATCCACTGTCGAAAACTGGAGCGCGCAGGACTTTCAATCCATTGAGCAATAGCAAGAGCAAGCTTTTACCAGCGGCTGATCAATAGAAACTTTATGTCCAGGACCGCTTGTTTCTCCGCTACAAAGTCAGAAAGTTGCTTCTCCAGTAAGGGATACTTCCGGCGGAAAAAAATACGGCGGCTCGCGGCACCGCGGTTAAGTAATAATTCGGCCGGTAATCGGATAGTCTAGAGTTTGGCCAATTATGCTCATTATTTCTGTTTTTACACTATGTTCACAATTCTCATCATTTTAGTATATGCTCACAGAGCTCAAAGATGACCTCAACCACATTCACAACTATAGGAACCGCAGAACACATGACTAAGCTGAATCCTGGTATGGCCACTTTTGATATGTAAGTTGTTAATCTGCATCCTGATGGGCAACAGTGCTGGATCTGAAAGTGTTTATTTCCTAAAGTAAGCTGTATTGAAATCTTCAAATATAATTACCTCTACAGAGGATATTTAGTAAACTCAAAAAATAATTTTAAATAGTCCCAAAGACATTCTATTGAAGACTACATCAAATTCCTATTGTTATAGTAGTACAATAAAAAATGTTTATTTGTTTGCCAAAAACTTACTACCTCATTAAACTTATAGACTAATCATGCTAGCAAAAGCTAGTATTTATAAAATCACTTATTATGCTCAAAATTATGCCAGCACAATTTACCAACCCCTAGTGAATAGGTACATATAATCGTGAGAAAAATGAAACTGATTTATGAGAAATAAGGAAAATACAAAGACTTTTTAGCTAATGGTGAAAATAGTTTTCTATAATTGTCAAATTCAACCATGAAGAAAATTATTGAATGAGCAACAACCACCTAATAATAATATTCTCTCCAGAATCAATAATTGCTATACTTGTTGCTTTGGTATACTACGAACTTGGTCTGCCATATCAATAAGTAGAGATGCATTCGTTAGAAAATTGTTATTATTGGAGTACGAGGAAAAACATTGACGACAATAAGTGATTGTTATTATAATTGTATTTCCAGTTACAGGTGAGAAAAACAGTTGCTAAATAAAATGAGGGCTCTTCTGCTTGCTTTTATTTTGTGATGGCTGCAATCTAGTTATTAACTTAAACATTCTTGAACATTTGATATGCTACAACTACTTCATAGTACATGTTAATCACCAGTCTTGTTTGGAAGTTAACACATCACACCCTCAGTGTCAGTAAAATATAAAAAATTTAATTAATCACTAACAATAATTGACTGCTAAATCATAACATGAACTCCACATATCAGTGAGTAAATGCAACTCACAGCTAAAGTTTACTCTTCACAATATTTTTTATAGCTGAGCATTCAAATACATTTCATGTAATTTAAATATTTATAATATGCATGTAAATGAGAAGCTAATGCTATAATAAAATATACATGGATATAATATTGTAGTATCACAATTGCAAAGTTTCAATACTATATACTAATGTAATTAAAGTAACTTATGTTATAGAGCTGACACTATGAAAGCGTAGACTAGTAACAAAATGTATCTCTTGAAAAATTAATTGTTGTATTTTGTATGCTTGCCACTTTAAACAATTCTTACCGTTTGTGTCAAGTCTATGAGGTAAGTGTCATTGAGATAACTTGTACCATCATTTCCACCAAACAAGACTGCATGAGTAGGACCAATACAGGTGAGAGTAAAAGAAGCTCTTGGTGAAGGTTGAGTTCCAGTAGTTAAGGGAGAAGACCATGTACCTAATTAGAAATAATGAATTTTTGTACTAATGGATGAATCAACAATTTGTACAAAATTTTCTGAAATTTTTTAAGACTGGACTTAGAGCAACTAAGAACCTTCGCAAAAAAATACATTTAAATCAACTGCATTCCACAAGGTTTGCTTGACAGTAACTAATTTAGAGGTGTAAACATACACATGCACACACACAGATGTAATCTTAGCAAAACTTGTTTGAGGATCAGTAATGATAGTAAACGTTGACTTAATTGCACATAGTAAAGGAATAGGAATTATATAATCCTAAAATAGTGTGGACATGAAATAATTAAAGTGAATACTAAACAACTTATTAGCTTTAGTTATATTAATACACTATTTATATGCTGAGCTGAAAGGTCAACTCTTTAATCAATAACATCTGCAGCACAAAGGGCAAGTTCTACTTTTGAAAACATCCTAATTGAAGTGATAAAAAAATGTTTTATCATTCATGCTTGATGTTCAGGCGCCATCAAGACCTTCACATGGAGATTCTTCCTGAGGATGCAGGCTGGCTGCGCCACCCTTCTTCACGGCAGGTTCTCTCCTCCACAGCGAACTCAGTCATGCGCACACACTACCTGTAACGATCCTTTCCATAAACATAATTATATTCATAGCTCGGTCAACCCACCGTTTTTATATCACCGTGCCTCACTACTTAAATAACGTAATTAGATGGCAAGGCGTGTTCTGTGATACTTATACTATAGCCCTAGCCAAGTTATAGAGTGCGCTCTTTGCGGGTGCGGCTTCAAGACTGCAAGCGAAAGCCAGCGGTTGCGAGGTTGACTCACTCGGCGCCAATAGGCCACAGAACTCCTGGTCCTTCGGGCGATAACAACATCTGCGCCACACCCACCAATCGGTTCGGAGGAAGTTATGCCCCCTCCGACATTGGTCCTTCGAGCCGGATCTGATCCTTGTCAACACGCCCGCGCTGAACTCGACTGATCGCCGATCCGTTCGAACCAGAAGCTCCACCAAACTGAAGGACTTCAATTGTTTGACCTCTGGTTATTGCTGCTCAGATTTCACCTTTGAGATTTCACCTTTCTCATAGAGCAAGGCACCAGAGCAATAACAAATTCAATCAATACCGATGAACGTCGAACTTAAAGCTATTGTGAACCTCAGCGACATCAACTCTGTCAAGATAAAGCGTGCCAGCCTTCGTAGACAGCTCACCAGACTCAAGACCCGGTATGAGCGCCTCACCAACGATTCTGCGCTCTGCGACATTCCTTTGGATGACCTCGCTGAAATCCATCAGCTATGCAGGACAACGTCAGTTTCCCTCGGACTCGGCAGTCTTCCGCGGACTCAGCAGTCTTCCTCGGGCTCAGCAGTCTTCCTCGGACTCAGCAGTCTTCCTCGGGCTCAGCAGTCTCCCTCGGGCTCAGCAGTCTTCCTCGGACTCGGCAGTCTTCCTCGGACTCAGCAGTCTTCCTCGGGCTCAGCAGTCTTCCTCGGGCTCAGCAGTCTTCCTCGGGCTCAGCAGTCTTCCTCGGACTCAGCAGTCTTCCTCGGACTCAGCAGTCTTCCTCGGGCTCAGCAGTCTTCCTCGGACTCAGCAGTCTTCCTCGGACTCAGCAGTCTTCCTCGGACTCAGCAGTCTTCCTCGGACTCAGCAGTCTTCCTCGGGGGTGGGGGGGGGGGGGGGGGGTGTCTCAGCAGTCTCCCTCGGACTCAGCAGTCTTCCTCGGACTCAGCAGTCTTCCTCGGACTCAGCAGTCTTCCTCGGACTCAGCAGTCTTCCTCGGACTCAGCAGTCTTCCTCGGACTCGGCAGTCTTCCTCGGGCTCAGCAGTCTTCCTCGGACTCGGCAGTCTTCCGCGGACTCAGCAGTCTTCCTCGGGCTCAGCAGTCTCCCTAGGACTCGGCAGTCTCCCTCGGACTCAGCAGTCTTCCTCGGACTCAGCAGTCTTCCTCGGGCTCAGCAGTCTTCCTCGGACTCAGCAGTCTTCCTCGGACTCAGCAGTCTTCCTCGGACTCAGCAGTCTTCCTCGGGCTCGGCAGTCTTCCGCGGACTCAGCAGTCTTCCTCGGACTCAGCAGTCTTCCTCGGACTCGGCAGTCTTCCTCGGGCTCAGCAGTCTTCCTCGGACTCGGCAGTCTTCCGCGGACTCAGCAGTCTTCCTCGGGCTCAGCAGTCTCCCTAGGACTCGGCAGTCTCCCTCGGACTCAGCAGTCTTCCTCGGACTCCGCAGTCTTCCTCGGGCTCAGCAGTCTTCCTCGGACTCAGCAGTCTTCCTCGGACTCAGCAGTCTTCCTCGGGCTCGGCAGTCTTCCGCGGACTCAGCAGTCTTCCTCGGACTCAGCAGTCTTCCTCGGGCTCAGCAGTCTCCCTCGGACTCGGCAGTCTTCCGCGGATTCAGCAGTTTGGCTCGACTCGGCAGTCTCGCCAGACTCATTCCCTCTCACTCGACTCAGCCAGTCTCACTCGGCTCAACAGTCTCACTCGAGTCAGCCAGTCTCTCGACTACAGTCAGTCAGCAGTCTCGCTCGCACTCGACTCCACAGTCAGTCAGCAGTCTCGCTCGCACTCGACTCCACAGTCAGTCATCAGTCTCGCTCGTACTCGACTCCACAGTCAGTCAGCAGTCTCGCTCGCACTCGACTCACAGTCAGTCAGCAGTCTCGCTCGCACTCGACTCCACAGTCAGTCAGCAGTCTCGCTCGCACTCGACTCACAGTCAGTCAGCAGTCTCGCTCGCACTCGATTCACAGTCTCATTCAGTCTCCCTCGGCCTCAGCAGTCTCTCTTGGACTCAGCAGTCTTCCTCAGACTCAGCAGTCTTCCTCGGACTCCGCAGTCTCACTCGGACTCGGCAGTCTTCCTCGGATTCAGCAGTTTGGCTCGACTCGGCAGTCTCGCCAGACTCATTCCGTCTCACTCGACTCAGCCAGTCTCACTCGACTCAGCCAGTCTCACTCGACTCCACAGCCAGTCAGCAGCCTCGCTCGCACTCGACTCACAGTCTCATTCCGTCGCACTCAACTCAGCAGTCTAGGAGTGGACACTAAATCTTGAGAAGGTGAATCAGGGAGCACTTCTGATGATGACTCCTGCCGAAGAGAGGGCGTGACATCATGACCAGTAAAGGAAGGATCATCAAGAGTATCAGTGGAAGCCCCACCTATTGCTGGGACTTGCTCCAATCCTATGTCTATACAATATATATATGTATGTATGTATATATTTTTTTAATAATATTATATTTATTTACTTAATTCTTACTTCTTCTCAAAGCACATTTCATTTTCCTCATTTCTGTGGCTGCACTAATAGCCCTCTTCCTTTTCCTGGAAGGCATGATTAAAGTTTGCTGTTGAAGCTGGTTGTAACAACAACGTGGTCAAAGCTAACCCACCAGTAGGCTACTGAGGTTAGGGACTCTCGAGATTTTTGCCCCGCTTTGCGGGCTAATATATCAAGCGGTGGTTATGCTTGCGAGATGCAAGCGGAGCCAGGTGAGGGTGGTAGATTTTCGTGGTTGATAGCACTTAACACTTCCCACAGCCTTACCAACGGTTGCTATGGGTCTCCTCCCTTAATGTTTTCATATAGTAGTGCAAAAGACATAAAAATTCCCTTTTTATCCAACCACATAGTTTCACCTCCTCTTCCCTCTCCCACTATATAGCAGACCCTACTCTTAGCTATTTCAGTAGGAAAATTATAAAGCACTTATTTTAATGAACTCATCATAGCATTTCATATGTAGCAAAGTCAAGCAAGCTAGTACTTTGCTCTATTTTTTTAAGTAAGACTTCCACATGTCACAATCTATGATCTAGTGAAACAAGATGTCCTATGTACCATGTATATTTATACTTTTACACATTATCTGAATGTTATTCAAGTGTTACTTATGAGTGTCTTAATCACTTCACTCAATTCCACTGTGTAATAAATGTAACACAAGCAAATTGAATTTTATAAATACTACCTAAACAAACTGAGTATCCAATTCAACTAATTGAAACATAATGTATTGTTCTTGTTTACATTTGTAATTTCAGGCTATTTCAAAGCATTGACACAATTGAGACATGATTCTATACTAACTTTGCGTACATTTTTACTATTATTTCTCATTGACAAAACACATGTTAGTTATTTTATCAAACTATTAAACACACAATTTTTCATGAATAGGTTATTCAATGTTGTAGCACATTATTGCATTAAAATATTATATGCCTCTTTAATTAAAATATTAATACATACTATAATAGTAAAATATAGTTGAAATAACAATGTCAGTTACTATAAGTATAGCTAATAACTCTAAAAATACATTATTATTTCAGAAAAAAAATATATAACATATAATTACCATCAACTCTGTAATACTATTAATACACTTGATATGCTAATCACTTACTTTGTGAAATATTATACATATGAATCTCATTTGTCCAGCCACGACCATCTTGATATCGTTTATCCTTAGTAAATTGTGATCCAGACTGCAGTTCACCCGATGGTGTGCCATAGCCACCAATGACAATTAATGTATTATTATGATGTATCATTTCACACGAATATTTCCTCATGGGTCCATTATCATGTTGTGGTAAGAGTTGCGACCATGACATAGATCTTGTGTCTAGCTGATGTAATGAAGCATTGTATGATCTACCATCATAACCACCAAACAGGTAGAGAATATGATCTGAATAATATGTTGCACAGGCATATACTCCAGGAGGTGGAGTACCAGTTGTAGCAAGTTCTTTCCAGGATTCTGTAGAGCAGTCATAGATTTGAACTACCTTCTTCAGTTGTTTTTTATTGTTATTGAAGTTGTCAACATCACCTCCATGAATGTAGAGTTGGTCAGTACTTGCTGAGGCATTAGCTGAAAATCGAGGTGAAGGTTCATAATGACTGAGAGGCTGATCTAAAAAATAAAATCATTAGTGTAATAATAGAATATACATTTACATGGACACAAAAAATAGTAATATTTACAACAAATAATTTATTTAATTAATCTGTAACATTATAATAATTATTATGTTGCTAATGTTTCTAATATACTTTTGATCTTTGATTGGCATTACATTTAATATCTATTACTATTGATAATATTGTCCAGCATCTTGATGATATTAATATCTCTTAAAATACTCAGTTTGTCTCAAAGTTCACTGGCATCAGTTGTCAAACAAGTAGTCATTTTCTCTACCTAGCCAAGTACATGCAGTCAGTAATCACAAAGTACAAGAGCAGCTGTCAAAACAAATAATAATGTTCAACTGGATATTTAGTATTTGCAATAATGTTTGTTTATTATAACAGTGTGAATAATACACATTCTGTTAAGTTTGTTTCAGTGAAGATGTTGAAATGCAATGAATAAGGGAGTATAGCTTGAATTAGGTTAAAATAATTCTTAAAATTTACTGGATAAGGAGATAAAATTGGACAGAAAATAGAAAATTTGAAATTTGCAGTGAGAGAAGTATGAAAAAAATGGACAAGTAAAATTTTCACGAAACACGAGTGATATTAATAAAAATTTCAGCTTTTTCTGTCAAGGTTATTATAATAATACTTGTCAAAAGTTTATTCCACCCTGATTCCGCCTACTGTTATAATTTAAATTCATTTGGTAATGAAGCATTGCCTAGACAATAAATGCTTATTGGATAAAAGTTCTACAAGGTTGTGGCTAGAGTAATCAGATCATTGTTTCAGTACTGTTTGCATATTTGAATATTTAACAATGCACTCTCTACAAATTCAATTGATATACAATATCTTTATATTTGAAACTACTGAATATTTATATCTCAATAGAAATAATAGAAAAGTTGTTAACCTAATAATTGATTGTTTTACATGTAACTGTAGTTGTGAATGACTACATTATTTAACTTCACAGTGGATAGAGGATAATTTACCTTTATTATAGGGGCCAGGATTGGCTTCTACATCTCCACATAGTAATAATAGTTTCAGTTTGAGTGAAGTAGTTCTGGAATGAATTTCTTTTAAGATATTTATTGAACTATTCCAAATGGACCAGATCAATGGGAGAAACTGCATTTCTTCTTTGCAATTTGTCTTTGGTTGTCTTATTGTAGAACAGAGTTTGGTCGAGTTAGTTTTTGTTTTCCTTCTGAAAATCCAGATCATTGTGATGGCTATTAACAGATACTCAGTATTTGAGAAACATTGAGGTTGATTGATATATGAACAACGAGTCTCCCAGAGCGTTGATCTGTGTAATCTTCTGCTGGTATTTTCCCAGTGTGCAGCTGCATAACGATGGCGACCCATTGCTGAAGCTTAAAAAATACACAAATAACAATAAAAACTTGCCAATTATAGCTCAATGATTAATTTAGACACTATATGACTGTTTGTCCTAAATGCATGATGACAGGAAAATTAAGTTTTTTAAAACTTATATTTAGTATCATATAGAATTTTTAAAGCAATCACCTTTCAAGCACTTTGATGAAGCTAAGTGTACTTGCTGTAAATGAAGGTAATTTTTAGTAAGAATTTTTATCATTGTATTGTCCTAGCCAAGCAGAAGCAGCTGCTAACCTCAAAGTTCAGACGCAGCTGTTAACCTCAAAGTTCAGAAGCAGAAGTCAAAACTAATAATTGCTGCAGTCAACCTCAAGACAAATGCTGCTATATACTATTCATTACAATTTCATTAGTAGTGTTTATGAATTTAGTATTGACTATAACTCATAAAATAAGGAATAGAACAGGTTAAACATGCTATATTTGTTGGAAAAGTACATACTCAATCATGGCTTCTAAGTACTTTAGAAGTAAATCAATTGTATATATTGATAAGTTAAAACTGACATTTAAGAGAGTTGGATATAAAAAAATACATGCAACCTTATAAAAAAAAGGAGTGAGTAGGTGGACTCAAGTCAATAGGGAGAGGAGAGGAGTGAGTAGGTGTGTGAGGGAACCGGGTCAGTCAGGTTTGACTAAAGGCCACAGGATCGAAGCTATCCAGGGTTAACTGAATACTTGAGAGTAGGCTGCCACCAGAGTTGCTGGGGCTGCCCAATCACCTGGTTAACTCTAAAGGTGTATAAAGAGTTTAGTCTTTAAACAAGGAAGAAAATACAACAACTGAAATGGTATGACAAAAACTGGTGTATATAACTCCCTGTATGCTTTGCATTTATAATGTTAATCTTTGATTGATCCTGAAATGATAGAATTTATGTATTTGTGTTCATTTGCATCAAAGTTGAAATATGAAGTGTACAGGTTCTCAAAAATGATGATCATATAAATATTATGCCAATATTAGCTAGCAAGTGAAGTGAGCGAGATACTATCAGAGATTCTTAGTATGCTTAGTTGTCTGCCCGAAAAGTGTCCATTGACAACCAAAACAAAATCGTAAATTAGGGTGTATTTTTTTGTTGACTCTAATTACCACGACAGTTTATGGATTTTGTTATGGTTGCAAATGGACTCTTTTCACCCTGTGATTTTTTAATGACTGTACTATCCAAAGAAATTTAATTATTTAATATTGGAATTAGGCTGTTCCTGAATTTTATAGAAGGAATTAAGTCTTACAAACTAACAGGAATTAACTTTATTATATTAATTGTGGCGGTTCATTATCTTGGTTAATTATAGCTGCTGGTAATTTAGATAGTAGGAATCTTTTTTTTAATTACTTGTTGTATACACAGTGGCTTGCTTACCATTTGTGCTGAAGCACACCACTAGTATGTATATCCTATTATAAGCAGCCAGTATTTAAAGCAGTACCAGTGGTCACGGACTGGCTATGAATATGCTTACTTGATGCAGTGTTGCACAGCTTTAATAACTTCATCAAAGACTTACTATATTTAGCTGGTAGAAAAATTGAGCATTACTAGCTATATAGCAATGCTTTTTTATTGAGTATATAGCAATGCATTACACCAACAAGTTTATCTACATATATAATTACACTTACCTCTTGGATGTATCACTATGAGAACCACACCCACACTTGCAGTGGTTGTCAGAATGTGCTAGTACTTCAGAATAGTTCTTGATACTTGATAGATAACAGTTGCTTGCTATTCTAGACAATAAGAAATGGAATTAGCTGTTTCACAAATTCAGCTTCCATATCATGCCAACCACCATCATTGAAAAAGTAAAAATATAAATGCCATGAAAAAATTCTGAATCAAACCTAAGAGCTAACCCTCACCAAATAAGTTAATAAAACATTCCACTCAAAAGTCAAACCTAATGCATTTTAACTGACTGTTGTAACCTCGCTCTAGTTAAGTTGGAAAACTCACCAGAAGAACGAAAAGTTTCAGCCATTTAGGTAAATGTCGCAGACTATCCACAGCCAACTAACTCAGCCCCACTCCTTTTTCAAGACTGCTCCAGCAAACACATAGCACGTGAAGTTAGTTAATTAAGTAAATGTTGTTGTTTTTCTCCCACTCCTGCTGCCCCCTAAATTTACGCAAATTTCTGTTTGTGCGGTAGCTTCACTTCAGTGTTGTTTTTTGTAGCTAGGGAATGGAAGTAGTAGATATTATATTTAGAAGCTAGTATTTGTCTTATTACTATTACAACTAATATATTAGCTCGTTTCAATGGTTATGCTTACTGAATCTGGAAAAAGTGTTGTTGTAATACGAGCATAACTGGGATATGTAGTCTAGTTGTACACATGACTATGCTGTCTCTAAACTTGCAATTTAGAGAATTATGTTTCCTCAAGTCATCAACAGCCATACTAAGGTCCTGTCATCTGTATAGCCTAATATGATGCAATCATCAAATCTCTTATTCCTAGTACTACATATGTCTTATATGGATATGTGGCTTTCTTAAGCCATTGTAATATGATACATTCATCAAATCTACCAGAGTAATACATATCACTTATATGGATGTATGACTTAATCTCAAGTTGTTGTAAGTTAAAGAAAAGCAGACAACCTTTGCACAACTATATTTTTAAGTATCCTCAATCGTAATGTACCTAATCCTACTTCTTGGAAAATTTGAAGTGTAAAAAAGCTAAGCCTTCTATTACATTAACTCATGATGTAGTGACTTGAACTTGTGTATCCACCACTGTGCTGGTAAAGTGTCTGGTTGCATCAGTTCATACAACCAGTTCAAAAGTTATGTTGTTAAGTTAAAGATGAGCAAACAAGTTTTGTGCAGCCACAGCAGTAGCATACCAGTGTAATCCAACTACTTGAAAATGTAAAGTGTTAATCTAAGCCTTCTACTACTTTAACTCATGATGTCGTGAATTGATATTGTGTATCCACCAGTTTGCTGGAAAGAGTTCTGGTGGCATCAGTACATACAACCTGTTCAGAAGTAATGTAGTTAATCATACCTGGATGCTCTGCAGGTGAAACCTAAGTCATTTTAATATGGTGCACTTGGAGTTTAACTACACACACATTACTGCTGCATCTAGATAAGGCTATGGTTTCAATTTTGAGAGGTTAGATAGATTTAATAGCTTCTAAATTTCTACTCTTATAAACCCAATTTTCAATAATTGCAGTTACATTGAAGTCAGTTCATTTGCCACTATCTCATCAAAGGCCTAAATAAGCCCCCAAACTTGAACATTTTTTTGTATATGGTTGATAATTTTCCCAGAACATCTCTATATTATCACCAGTGAGAGCAGAACTTCCTTAAGGCTGCAATCCCTTTCCTTATTCTAAAATTTTACCATTATTTTTGCTGCATGTTCCATAGCCATTCCTCAAGTGTTGGCTACACCACTAAAACCTATGAATGAGGATGTTGTTAGCTAACTTATTTGTCAGCCACAACTGGAACCATACTATCCCACTGACATCTGGAGGATGTTAAACTTGTACTACGTATTTATGCAATCTGACTTATTCACAGTGCAGTTGTAAATAAAGGATTGAGTTATGTAGGACTAGAAAATAGTGATGATCTGTCACAATTTATGGGAGGCAATAAAATTTTTATTAAAATGGCCTCAGTTAAAATCTCTATGTTTTAGAGCTTTGTATTTAGTGGTAAAAATGATATGCATACATTTGTTTTATTATTGTATGTCAAGAAATGACTAAAATGTGTATCATTTACTCATCGATATAATGTATATCAATGTTTATAACTCACCAAATTCAAATTTCCAGTATAACAGCAGCAGCACCGCTGACAAACTAGTCCAGGGGAACTATCAGATAACTGGAAGTGGTCCCACTCAGCACGCAATTAGAATACACAAATCCTGTTTTTATTATAAGAACACAGAACGAGAGCCAGGCAACTGTTAAATGGCTGGATTCTTTAACAGCTAGTGAGAACAGTCTTAATTTGGTAGCCTACTACCACACCCTTACTACAGAAAGGATTGTTCAGTTATACAGTGTGCAATTTGGGTTTGTGTGTGACCACACCTTTTTTCCTTCTTACGCATTCAGAACTAAAAGGTGCTACTAAGCGAGTTGATGACTTATAAACAATTGATTTAGTCTATCCACTGGTCAAATATTACTTATCATTTTAAGGGTGCCCTGCCACCGGAAACCGAGGCCAGTAACCGCAAATTGACTGTTTTTGCTATGTCTTTATATTTCTTTTTCTGTGTACTGTGGGCTTACTTTGTTGTTACAGATGGAATGAGCACCAATAGAGGACTCCAGCAAGCCAAATTTGAAGAATGAAGACCCGTCTGGGACGGCGATACAGCTCTGCACACCGGCTACTATTCGGTGTTATTTCGAAGCGGCTGAAGGAACTAGAGTGCTCATTTTTTTTCCAGAGGTAGCTAGCGGGCTTCTTCGCAACATTACAGAGCCATATTTCTAATATCTATATTCTTTTTTATAAATAGTAAAATTTTCGTGCCGTTTTACTCCTGCGTTATTCTAAAAAAATCTCACTGTAACTTTATTCTAAGGGGGTATGCTGCTTGTGCGCAAAATTTGGATTCAATTCAATGATACAATTCCACGAAATATCGATTTATATTTTCAAGTTGACTACCGATTCGCTATTTTACCCCGCCCCCCATAACGTTGTGCTCCGCGAACGCACAATTTATTGGTAAGAGCATAATCAATTGACTTGTGGTAGCTCTAAAAAGAGCCCATTTGTAAACAAAAATAAGAAATACAATAATGAGCCGTGAGATGGCCGTTGTAACTTTGCAAAAGGTTAGTCCCCGGAGCAGAAGTGACGGCGTATTCCCAATGTTGCTTGGAGTTGGTTGCTCATTAGTGAGAGCGGGGTAGTTCAGCACAAATTCCAGACTTGTAGGTGATATGGCTGAAGAATATAGCGGTAGCAATCCCGACAGAAAGAACTGAAGTGATGATGACGGAGTCTATACGCAGCCAAGTCTGAATACAAGGTTGGTGGAATAGTAGGAGCTGGTACCAGTCAGGATGGAGTTGGTCACTGTTGAGACAGAGTTTTAAGCTTCTCCAATGGCTTCACAAGTACAGCCTCACTCCGTACCCTGAAAGTATAATAGAAGGATGTTATTTGAGGTGACTGTTTCAGACTAGTACACTACAGTTATAAAGTTATAGCTCGGGACCAGTTTGTCTTCCTGATTCGCGGTAATTTGGCGCCAAAGTTAATTGATCCGCGTAGAAATTGAGAGCTGGCCACGCGTGAATAGATTGCATGCGAGGGTTGGGTTACGGGCGGTTCTGCGGTATTATACTGAATGATTAAACGACCACAGGTCCCGGTGGCAGGGCACCCTTAAGCTAATAAGAAAACAAATTGCTAAATTTTATGAATTTCAAATTTAGATATTGAAGAATACTTCGTCAGAATTTATACTGGATATAGCTACATAAAAAGTATTAAAAATATACAGAATTCTTACGAAAAGAGCATAGCTACAACATAAAACAATGATATCTACACTTCAATGTGCTGCGTTATTATCTTTTTAGTGAATCATTACTGATTTAGTATGTTTTTATAATAGTGTTTTACATCATATAGCAGTTCGCTGTTCTTAAACAGTGCCTCGTTGTGCTGTCAATTATTGGAATCTCTCACTCATACTCTCATACTAAAAAACAACAACTAATTAGCAGAATTCTCTCACAACATCCTATGAAGTCTATAATAAGCTGCAGCACTTCCATTTCCATATTTGATCCTTGTGTTCAAAACATGAGAATGGCATGATTTATTATTCTAATATATTATTGTCTTTTGTCAAGTCTTTCAGTCGCATACAGTTGCAATAGTTTGTTACATTGCATGATAATCATATAAACATTTTCTAACTGCTTGGTGATCTCTATAACTGGTCTATTTATCGCTCATGTTTTTTAACAAGATTTTTCAGTGTCTAAATGTTTTACAATCCTTCATGACACTCTGCTCAATATTATAAGAAATATATTATGTGCTATTTTTTGTCTTTTGAGCATAGAATTGCTCGCAGTCATGTATTGTGACAGCCTCTGCATTTGACTACAAACATTACAAACTCTTATGATCATAAAGTATGCATTTAGGAAAGGATTTTGTTCAAATTCGAACATGACTCTGGAATGCCCGATTTTTTTGCTATGTATGCTAATATGATACAATCATGAAATCTCTTATGCTGAGTACTACTTATCACTTATATGGATGTGTGGTTTATCTTAATATGATACATTCATCAAATGTCTGCTATGCCAGAGTAATACATATCACATATATGGATGACGACTTTCAGCCGAAGCCAAACAATATTTGTTATAACTGTCCTAAGTTAAAGACAAGAAAATAAGATTTCAACTTTTATGTTATTAAGCATCCATATCTGTAGCATACAGGTGTAATTATACTTCTTGAAAACTTAATGTGTAAGTTAACATGCCACTTTGGAGTTAGAGTAAGAGTTATACATTATTGCCGCATCTAGATAAGGCTATGGTTTCAAAACTCAGAGGTTGGATAGTTTTAATAGCATCTAAAATTCTCTTTTATATACTTGGTTTTCAACAATCAGCTAATATAATTGCCATATTGTCATGGAAGACCCAAGGTAAGCATCTGGTCATAAACATTTTTTGTACACTGTTGATAATATTCCAACCTAAGCAATTGGATGTTGTTAGCTAAGTGCATTGACAACCCAATCCAACCAGAATTTCCCTCTGAGGTCTGGAGTTTCTTGAACTAGTCATGTATTAGTGCCACCTGACTTCTTCATAGTGTAGTAGTATAAAGGGTCAAGCTATGCAAGACTAGGAGTAGCTATGATTTGTTATAATCTATAGGAAGCAATAATTTTATTAAAGTGGCATCATTAGTTAACATCTTAAGGTTTCTTAACTTTTTATATGGCTGCAAAAGTGCTTTTGTTGTGCTTAACAAAATAGAAGTTGATGATTATTTAACAAGAAATAAATGTGCATCATTTACTCAATATTGTAATGCATATCAATGTTCATAGCTCACCAAATTCAAATATCCAGTGTAACAGCATCAGCACCGCTCATAAACTGTTCCTAAGATCAGTAAGCTAACTGCACTCAGAGCAATGGAATACACAATTCCAATTTTTGTTTTAACAGCAAGGACGAGAGCAAGGCTACTTTAATGATATTCTTCAAGAGGAAGTGAGCACAATTGTAACTCGATTGTTCAGTGCAGTGCGCAAGTTGGGTCCAAGTGACCACACCTTTTTCTTCGTTCGTATGCATTCAGTACTTTAAGGTACTGCTAAGCGATTTGGCGACTTATAAATATGAAAACTCAGAAAGACAAAGAGTGCATCTTGCATATTCATCACCTGCATTATAAAATGACCAAGTGACTGCTGTGTTAAGAATTTAGAGGAAGCTACCTTTATGATCCAACTAAATTCTTCAATCCACTTTGGATTAAAGTGGCACAATCTTTTTTTCTTAAGGGGAGGACCATGGCCGTCAGCCATGATACAAACTCTACTCAACCACACAAAGACAGAGAGAAGATGAAGAGCTACAGAAGCCAAGCTATTATATAACATAACCCAAGCTAGTGTGCATGCAGTGCAGTAAGGCTTTTTGAATCCAAGCTATTATGAACAGAAGCCGAGCTAGTGCATGCAGGAATCAAAGATATTAACAGAAGCATGTGGAGTTGTAGGTAGGATTCTTAAACATTGCATGCAGTATTCCACCCCTCCCCTCCCCCCCAAGCTAATGCATGCAGGAAGCAAAAAAAACCCTCCCCTCTCGGACAAATTGCTGATAATTACATTATGTGGTGAGATGGGACAGATATGCTAATTATGGGACTGTCCTGGAGGATTCTGTAGTTGGCAACTATGATGGCTTTTCTTAAGTAATTACTATGTGGTAGCTGGCTGGCCCTAGTGGTAATAGCTCTTGTTGTAAATTGGTTAAGTTATTGGCAGCAAAGTTAATTGATACTCTTATGAATAGCTCACCAATAGCGCACAAATAAGTAGTTCACAGAGAGTAATTTGGGATCAAGTTACAGGCGGTTCTGTGGTATTCTATTGAATTACTTAATAACCACAGGTTCCTGTGTGGTACTGCACCCTTAAGCCATTGTAATATGATACAACTATGTTATGTCTCATGCATAGTGCTACATATCACTTGTATGGATATGTGGCTTTCTTAAGCCATTGTAATATGATACATTCATCAAGTGTCTACTATATCACATATTATACAAATGTATAACTTCATTCCAAGCCATACCAATATCTGATATAACAATCGTAATTTAAATATAAGCAAACAAGTATTGATCAATCATGTATTTAAGCATCCTCAGCTATAGCATACCAGTGTAATCCAACTCCTTGAAAATTTAAAGTGTTAAGCTAAGCCTTCTACTACTACTACTTCTATTAGCCACCTGACTTCTTCAGAGTGCAGTGGTGGATAAAGATCGAGCTATGTAAGACTAGTAATAGCTATGATAAGTCACAATTTGTAGGAGGCAATAATATTCTCATTAAAGTGGCCTCAGTTAATATCTCAAGGTTTCAAATCTTTGTATTTAGTTGAATGTATGATATGCAACCTGTGTTTGGAATCTTCTATAACAATAAATAACTAAATGTGTAATCATTTACTCATCAATACAATGTATATCAATGTTTATAGCTCACCAAATTAATATATCCAGTACAATAGAAGTAGCTTCGCTCATAAACTATTCCAGACGGATCTATAAGATAACTGGAAAAAGTCCCACTCAGCGCGCAATTAGAATACACAAGTCCTTTTTTTATTATTAGAGCACGACAAGGGCCAGGCAACAATGGTTAAATGCTAGATTCTTCAACAGGAAGTGAGCGCAATCTTAACTTGGCAGTCAACTACCAACCGCACCCTTACTACGGAAAGGGTGGTTCATAATACAAATTTGGGTTCGTGTGACCACACCCTTTCCTGCCGGGCGAATTGGCGACTTATAAATTTTTGATTCGTTCTATCCGCGAGTCAGATATTAGGCTAGGAAGAAACAATTTGTAAATAGTATAAAGGAAAATACTGATTTTTTATAACAAATTTAGATACTTTGAAGAATACTTCTGCATCATATAGCAGACATTATTCTTAAAAAGGGCCTCATTGTGCTGTCAATTGTTGGAATCTCTCACACTGACTCTCATATTCAAGAAGTATAAGTTAATTAGCTGAAGTCTTGTACAACATCCTATGGAGTCTATAATCAGCTGCAGCACTTTCGTTTCGTTATTTGGTACTTGTATTCCGATCATGAGAATGGCTAGTCAGGCGTAGCCGACCCTTTACCTTCCTTATATTAGTGGGTGGGGGAAGGAAAGGGTCTGGTGATGTCACTAGCATACGCTGTTGCGGCGCAACTATGGTTGCGCCCCAATCAGAGTGCCTGAATCCACTTAATTGCATATTTTGCTTGACCTCTAAGCCATAGAGAAAGTGCGACTAATCTGCGATGTCTACGGCAAGGTCTGAAGCCACGTCAATTTTGCAGGAGCTAGGTTATTCCATTAAACCAGAACAACTAGAGTTATTTCAGGAATTCTACAAAGAGATGTGTTTGCGATTCTTCCAACAGGATTTGGAAAAAGTCTTTGAGTGTTCTGATGTATGATAGATTATTTCCAAGTGAGCCCCCATCTATCGTCCTTGTTGTCACCCCTCTAACAGCTATTATGAAAGACCAGGTAAGAAAAAAATAGCCCCAAATAATATTTGAAAGTTACATATATATATATATATATATTTATTGCAGCTTTGATATTTTTACTTGAATATTTCCGCATCACGCGAGCGTTCTGTATTCTCCCATATTGTACGGTTTATATTGTACGCTCCTTGTAGCGCGCGCGTAGCGAGTAAAATCAATGAAAATTGTATTGTAACCGGTTGAGAAAAATTTCAAAGAAGCAATAAATCACTTATCACACTCGTCGTACAATATGGGAATGATATTTTACTCTCACGCCAACATTTTCACTCGCTTTGGGCTCGTGAAATATTTTTGCGTGCTCATAAATATTTTCCCATATTGTACTCTGCTCGTGCTATAAGTACTAGTGGTGCGCTCGAATAGCGCAAATGCATGGCGAGCTAGTAAATATTATGAGTTAAGGCGTAAAGATGATTTGCGAAGGAAATCGCTAAATAATAGCAATGATTAGGCATGAAGAGTTAACAATAACAGAATTACCTGAATACACTTCAAAAGCAGTGGCAAAAAAGCGCAGCTTGACAAAGACTTAACAATTGTTTCAAGAAGAGAGTGGCTATAAACGTTTTGGCTGAAACAAAGTTGCTAAGGCAGTGCAGCAGGATTCTCCGTGCTCGTTAATTGAAAAATACTGGAACTGTGAACGCTTTACCTAACTTACGTAATTAGAAGCGCGGGCGAAACTTTTTGACGTACGCATACATACCTACATATATATATATACTAGTGGTGCGCTCGAATAGCGCAAATGCATGGCGAGCGAGTAAATATATGAGTATAGGTAAAGATGATTTGTGAAGGAAATCGCTAAATAATAGCAATGATCAGGCATGAAGAGTTATCAATAACAGAATTACCTGAATAAGCTTCGAAAACAGTGGCAAAGAAGCGCAGCTTGACAAAAACTTCACAATTGTTTCAAGAAGAGAGTAGTTATAAACTTTTTGGTTGAAACAAAGTTGCGTAAGGCAGTGCAGGAGGATTCTCCGCGCTCGTTAATTGAAAAATACTGGAACTGTGAACGCTTTACCTAACTTACGTAATTAGAAGCGCGGGCGAAATATTTTGACGTACGTATACATACCTACATATATATATATATCTGAAATCTCAATTGAACACGACTGATAGTCAGCTTCGCTCGCTTCGCTCACTCGCTGAATTATATATATATCTGAAATCTCAATTGAACACGACTGAGAGTCAGCTTCGCTCGCTTCGCTCGCTCGCTGAATTATATATATATTATATTAAAGCCTGCTATATCTCTGGAGAGAAGGACAATGAAAGTGTGAAGAAGGATGTTGTGAAAGGAAGATATCAAATTTTATATTTTACTCCTGAGATGATTCTGAGCAACAGGAGATGGAGAGAAATTGCTTATAGGAGACATCTACACCCACCAACTTAGAGCATTAATTATAGTGTTAAAATAGTTAATCAACAGTTGTGGTTTGAGACAGTTAATCAATAATTGTGGTTTAGTCATATTGCTGACTCAATGTTGCAATTGCATCATCATAATCATGCATCCAATCTCAGAACTGTGTGTGTGTATGTATATGATTCACAGTTCTGTGATTCATTAAAAAATGATTTGATTGTTATTGACTAGCTCTGCTAACATAATAGTAGATGAAGCACACACCTTGAAAAAATCATTGTTTGTATTGCATATTATATAATATAATTAATTCATTTATTTGTTTATTACATTTATTGTTCAATATAGGGGAGATACGTTCAGTAGGTTACTTCTAAGAATTTGAGAAATACGAAGTTTATTGCCACCACATGTTCATATCATGGCATTAACCGCAACAGCCACAAAAACATTGAGAAGGGATGTCGCACGTATCATTGGCATGAGAAGTGAACTGTCAAGACCACCTGTGAAGTTGAATATAATGTATTCAGTAGTGCAATCCTCCTTAATAGAAGAAACTTTTTCATCACTTGTGAGAAGAGTTCAAGAAGACAAAATTGCATTAGCTAAATGGATTACTAGACACATTTAATTTTTAAATAATATAAATCATTGTCATTATATAAAATGTGTGAATAAATTTGTAATTTTTTAAATAATTATTTGAACTTGAGATAAAAGTGAATGAAAGATGATTATTGGAACAGTGCAAGCATGTGCATATCTTTTGACATATATCACAACACAAGCATAAAGGTCCATCATAAGTATGCGAGTAGTCATCAAAATCATTAAACAGAGCATTTCTTCGACAGTTTACTTTGTTAGTCATATACTCAATCATTGTTTTGTCCATATGTGTCCTTTTTCCAGGTTTTTTTATTAGAACAGCCAAGGCAGGAAGACTATCCCTACCAGCACGACCAGTTTGTTGAATATAAGACTCAATGTCACTGGGAGATCCACAGTGAATCACTTGCCGAATGTCATGACAGTCAATCCCTATCCCAAATGCTATAGTAACAATCACAACATGCAAATGAGAGTCTGTAGTAAACAAACATACTATGCTTTCCTTTACTATCTCTTCTGTACAGCTCATAAACATGTCAACCAGTCTGAATCTCGGGTGGTCTGGAGCATCAGGTGGTTCAGTGAATGAGTTGCCTAGTGAAGTTTTGAAAAAAAGGTAAATATTTGCGCAGTCTCTATAGTTTGTGCAGTACATGATAACTCGTGGGTATGCGATTCTCTCCATTGAATGCAAGACGTCCACATTGATAAGATTTTGAAATGACTTACATCCAGCAAATTGACTTTAGTATGCCAATCTTCAGCACATGGAACAAGTCCATCCAACCGAGTATCACAGGTTAATGAGTTCACTCTAGTCTTTATAGCTGCCCTTGCTCTTGCTGCTGTGAGTTGATCCCCACCTAAAAATATTGGGTACACAGATGCTTGACATACATCTACATCTATTCCAATCATATTGAATTACTTATTATATTTTGAGGTGAATTTCAAACTTCATTAACTGTACTAATTACATTTTTTTTCCACAAGTCGGAATTGTTGGTATTTTATGCAAATCTTCCTGCAGACAGGAAACATACACATTTTCTATTAATTATTCTGCAGTGCTCCTTCAGTAGAAATCTGATATTTTGAAAATTCAATTTACAGGCAGGAAATGCAGGTATTTCGCACAAACATTCCTGTAGACTGGTAATATGGACATTGTTTTTACAGTTTTCCTACCTAGAAAATTTGAGTATAAATATTCTTTTTAATAATTCCTTCATTAAGGAAATAGGTGCGCTAGTTAGTCTTCTTCCAGCCAGAAGCTTCCAATACACAATTACACAAGCCCTGATTTGATGTTGTGAGCTCAGCCTCAGAATAATGCCAAATTATTTTGGTGCACCGGTGCATTATGTTGCATTCAAATCAGGCGGCAACGCCCCGAAAGACCAGTGAACAGATTACAGTTGATAGGAAGTTGCTTCTGCATATTTCCTCCATGCAAGATAGTTGACATTTGCTCATATATTTATGCATTAGGAACACATGCAGAAATTTCTAACTACTTTTATTCTTTGGTTTCATTTGGTTATTCTCAAGCCATCATAATAAATGTTTTTTTAAAAAGAAAATGAAAATAAAACACAGCCTAGTGGGAAAATGACCAGTATTGTACTGATCTTTTAAAGGTTGTCTCTTCTTTGTCACTTTACTTGGGGTGTCTTACAGTCTTCCACTGACCCATTGCGAAAAACTTATTTACTCTGGGTGAGCAATATGCTAAATATTTTATCAGGATAACCTCCTCTTCGCTTTCTTCACTGCTTGTCATCTCAGGTTTCAAACTTTTAATCACTTCTTTTTACTTTCATACTTTTTTCCAGACTTTTTTTACTGCAGATGTTCTTTCATTCATTTCTGAAAGACATAATTGCACTTAGCTAATGTTACTATAGCTACATGTATCCAGACCAAAATATATGTGGACTACAAGAGAAAATTCTTAATAATTTCATTGGTAAAGGGTTATATCCAGGTTGGTTTATCAATGTTGGTCGAGTCATAATAATGGTAAAGGATCACCTACTCATTCATCATAAAAACATTGTAATGTGTAAGATATTACAAATTGATGTCATATTATTGTGGTTGGCATTATATGACTTCAATCATGACAACAAGAAAACAAGTTCAATCTCATTTGTTTGTAAAATTTCATCCTTTCTACTACTCTGAATCATTTCATCATGTGGTCTCCATTTTCATGACTAGGTCTGGATTTTTCAAGCACTTTCAAATAGTTGTGTTAAGGATTATTATTTTCTGAAGTATGATAAGCATTAAAAATGGATCTAAATTGTAGTATATTGATGTTATAATTCCATATCTGTAGAACAAGTGCAATGTAAAGTGTAAAAGCATAAAAGCGTCTGTTCGAAGAGAGAGAATGAGCAGATTTACTTATACTGCTCTGCTGAGAGTGATTATTACTATTTATTTTATTATGATAAAGATTAGAAACTTTGTTGTATACAAGCCACATAGTAACTAATTATCACATTCACGGTAACTAAATCAGATGAAATGTTATATATCTAAGAAAAATGAAAAATGTTTATTCTTGTTGCAGGTAATAGCAATTTTGCTTTTAAGAAGTATGAATAAATTTTTAAATTTCAATCAGACAACAATAGTTAGACTGGTATTTCTGTTAGGAAATTTTTTTTTATACAACACATACATGTAAAATGTTTATAATACTTGAGAGAGTAGCTAACTACAAGGCTATCAATGTTGAAGTCCCCATTGGATCTTTTGAGTAGTGAACTAAATCATGGAGTCAGCCATGTGGCTGCATTTCTATCAAAAAGAATAGCTTAAAAGCAAGAAGGAGTATTGGATTCAACTAAGTTATTGAACTTACTCTCACTAGTCCTACACATTGTCTGCGATTAACTCTTCTATTATCCAAATTTCTTTTTCGTCTTATGCCTCGTTCCTGGCTTAATGTTCATTAATAAGTATAAATTGCAGCTGTATAGTACATCAAATGATCACAGAATGAAAAGATATCTACTAAACTTACTTCTAATTTGACTGGAATGAAATTGCTGATGTATTTAATGAACCTCATTTAATAATGTTTTTGGTATTTCTTGTATTTTTTTCATCATTGGAAGTAACTCCACAAAAATGTTATTTCAAATAAAAATATAAATTGAAGACTAATTAATGATTCTTAACCTTTAGTCAAGTCATAGCCAGTAAATACTTCATCATCATCTAGTAGTGTCCTATACATTTTTCTAACTTCAGACTAAACAAAAAATGTAATTAGTCAAACTAAACATGCATTGTTATCTTAACTATAAATTACACACAAAAATTTCTCAATGCTAATTTACGAACATGTTTTTGACGCAGTAAGTCTAGATAAATATATATTTGATTAAGTTACTCTAACTATAAGTGGAACAGTGACTCTTGCGCTTGAAGTTGTTATAGGACTAAACATTGGTTGCTGAATTTCTTTTGCTATTCTTTCCACTCTCTCAGCAACAGTACTCAGATAGAAGTTATAGCTTTCAAAGATGCCTTTATTTCTTTAGTGTTTTTATTTCTAGAATCGTCACTGTTTTGTCTAAAGATTAACACTCCAACAAGATGATATTATGGTTATAGTTAGTTCTTTGTAGTCCTGACTTACTGCATTATGGACTGTCATTTTGGGGATAATAGAAGAATAGGGAAGTATCTTCTTATTACCAGTGTTCAATAGTTTGTGTCTTCTTTTGGGTGTGTCTCCGTGGAAAATTAGCTTGTCTCTGCTTTTCTCATCACCTTCCATGACCTCCAGCTCACTTACATCTTGGCTGTCAATATCCTCATCATTACTACAATCTGTTAGACATTCTTCACTATCTTCTATCAGCTGTAACAGTTTGTCCTCATCAAACTTTTCAGACCAACTGCAGAATACCCAAATACTGTACATATGAAAATTTATGTGATATACTAGAATTAAGCTAACAATTTATATTTGGTTGTTACTCTTCAGTGCTGCTTTGACAAGCCAGCTCTTCCAAGCATGGTTCCGCACTACTACTATCAGTTTTGGTTACTAATCTACATAATACCAGACATTATGTACGATTATTGGATTTCCCCTAATGAAACCACACCAATGGCTTACTACTACTCTGATTGGCGATGTCATTAGTTGATCTCTGTCTACAATTGCTTATTATCTTCTTTATCACCGACACGACCTTCAGAGTTTTTCTCTCACTAATTTGGCTTGTTGGATACGGCCCTTCCGTAGTTACAGAAAATGAGACAACACGATCTTTCTTCAAACACTAGATTCCTCACTAGCTGACACGACTTTGAGCGAAGGCGCGAAGGCATAGTTTTATATATAAATTACTTTGTTCGTCGATGAAAAATGGGATGGGGCTGTTTTATAGATACTAAGGAGTTCAAGCCAATATAATCTATGTTGAGAATAAAGCGATTGTAAAGCACTTCTGACTTAGAAGCCGAAGATGATGCGATGCTAGCAGCCAGCGCTTGTGCTCAGTTTCGCACTGACTGTCGTATCTGTGCTCATTGTAATAGATCTCTCTCATTGAAGAGATACACTCTACACAAGAGATTATGTTTCGATTCTGTAAAATGCATTGAATATTTTCTTGTTTGTTTTTCTTTATTTTTTTATAAGGTCTTGTAGTTAGACATTTTTGTACAAAAAATTGTATAATGAGTCTATTTATTGCTACAATGAGCGTGCCAGTAGATGACTTTCCAGCAGCAGAAATGACCTCACTAAAATAGACTGATATGGGGAACAAGATTTGCTACCACAAATTCTATTTATTCCAAATAGGAGTGGAAGTCCAGCTTCTCCCCCAAGTTCTCATACTCATTTAAAACCCATTTTTCTTCTGAACAGAGTGAGTCGCAATCAACTTTTACATATTTTCATGCAAGTAATACAGTGTTGTTAAATAGATACAGTTGATTCAAATGAGAATGTACCTGAGGTGTGGGAGGAAGATTAATATCAAATTCTTGAAGATTTGGATGAAGAAAGTGATAAAGAATAGTACTTCCTGACTCCAATATGAGCACAAGTGATATTACACAATGGCTAATATCCTTCATGAGGGTTGTAGAAGCTGTTTTTCACCTTCCTGATTCTGTCATGACGTACTTCTTGAAGTTCTTCACAGCATTATTTAAAATTACTGATAAAACTTTCTGCGATGAACATTAGCCAATTCTTACCTCCCTCATCATACCAGCCAGGCAAACTTTCACCTAACCAAAGTTTAGCAAATATTTGACATGTAGAGAGTGTAGCAGCATTTACAACATAGCTGATTGTATTGAGGGCTCCTACACAAAAAATTTAAAGTCTGTAACTTTCAAAATTTTCTTCTCACCCTCAACCATCTAGAAGAGAATCATACAACTCTTTACTTCTTAAAACAGTTGAGACTGCTAGTGACCTAATTCTCTTATATCCATTTTTGACATACTGCTATAATGAGCCTTGAAGTTTTTTTGAAATTACTATTTACCCACCCAATTTTTTTTAATTGTGAAAATGGAAATTAAATATACCAACACCTAATATCTTTAAATGATTTGCATAATGGAATAATTTGGAATGAATTTTTTAACTTTGAAAATTGTCCTTTTTTTTGTCTGAACCAAGAAATCTTGGTTTGGCCTTGAACATGGATTTTTTCGAGAAAACCGTAGCAAACCTGAGAATACTATTCCTGTGGTCTTATACCAAACCTGAAACAAAACTCAATATTATGTGAACTGTTAAAATTTTGGGACGGTATTGATATGAGCATAAATAAAAATATGAACAAATCAGTTTGTTGTGCTCTTTTTTGTGTAGCATGTGATATTCCAGCTGGAAGGAAAGTGTGTGGCTCTTTAGGTCACAATGCTAAGCTTAGTTGTACTCGTTGCTACAAGAAATGTTGTGGAGAGTGGGATCAACAAATTTCTCTGGCTTTGATATAGAGAACAGTTGCAGTTACAAGATGGTAGACGACATGCTAAAGATGACGAGAATTAGCGGTAAATAAACACCCAAAATGCTCTACACAAAGCACAGAATGAACACGGCTGTAGATATCCAGTACTATTGAAGCTATCGTATTTAGATGCACTAAGACTTCTTATAATGGGAACTGCAAAGCATTTTTGAAACATTAAATGATTCTGGCTATTTAACAGAACCTCATACAACAGAGAATGGATTCTTTTGTGCTACCATCAATTAATATTGGTCACATGTCATACAAAATTGTAGTGGTTTTTCAGCTTTTACAGCTGACCAGTGGAAAATCTGGGTGGTATATTTCTCATTAATATGTTTGTGGGACATATTGCCAGATAATATAACTGGGTGCTGCACACATTATGTACTCTCTTACAAAGGTCTTTTTTCTAGATCACTTTCTATGAATCAAGTGAAGCTATGTGATGCACTACTTGTTCAATTTTGTAGAAGAGTTGAGAGAATATTTGAAAAAAGTATTACAATTCCAAATATGCACATGTACTGCCATTTCTCTTCATGTATATTTGATAATGGACCACTCATACCTTTTGGTAGTATTAATCTGAAAGTAATAATGATATTAAGAGTCATTACCAAATAACAAGAGAAGTTAGATGTATTCTCTCTATGTCACAGGCTTTTTAAACAATATACAAGTAAAAATGTGTAGTTACCCTGGAAATCGAACCCGGGACTGCCTGCTTAATGCACATGCACTCTGCCACTGAGCTGCGACAACCAGCCGGCAAACTAACACTTCAATTCTATTTTTATACTGTTAAGGCGTACTGCTATGCTACAGTCTCACTCTCTAAAGACAATCGATAATTCTCTTTTTTCAAAGATTCTTTATATTCCTTGAATTTTTTACTCCACTAAATTTATATATAATAATACAGAATTGAATATTGTTTAATAAAAGCCTGTACAAGAGAGACAATACATCTAATGAGTAAAAGCAGATTGAGAAAGAAATTATGAATCAATAGAAGTATTATGTTCAATTGATGACACAATTTATGTGTGGCTCCCACAATTTGTCTTTATCTCCACCCAGTGAATAAAGTTCAGAATTATTGTCTTGTCTTCCAAATTATGAATTCACAGGTTCAGTATCAGAATCTAGTTCTTCTGTACCTGTCAGAGTAGATGCGTAAACATAAACTCTATTGATTTGCCTAAATATAGTTCTTGTTTTATCAGGTCGGAAAATCAAATTAAATCTTACTGTCCTATGTTTCCACTTCAGAGTTATCCATAGTTGCCACAAGTGCTTATAGATTGTTATCTTCTGTCACAGTTGATTGTATACAATATATAATCTAACAAGATAAAAAGAATTATCTAAGTTTATTTTTTCAACATAGAGATAATTGTAAAATTGCATAACTATATCTTCAATACCGAAACTATTTGTATGTCAAATACTTGATTTTCAAAGAAGATGTGAACTGATGGTTGAATTTATATGTACAGATCCAGTACTGAAATCAAATTTTGAGAACACTGAATGGAGCTGTTGCTACAGATTATAAATGCATAGAGTAACATTGATATTCACATTATAAATTATTTAAAGCTTTTCAAATGACTTGCACAACTCAGAATTGTGTACAATTATTATGAAATTGTTTAATCTTGTTAATTTATGACTTAATTTTTGTTTGAGTCACTTTATTTAAACTTATTGTTATACAATAAACTCATTGAGAATCAAATTAGAAGTGCATAATGCAGTTTTGCAAAATGAAAACATAATGTAATGACAATATTGCTTGATTACCTGCTATCACTGTAGATTCTGCATGCATGATACTAATCACACAAACAGTCTTGTGTGGTGGTGGTACAGCTAAACTTTGAGAATATGGGATGTAAAAAAGCTGGGGTGTGACTGCAGGTTTGCTATTCGCTTGAACAATAATGAAGTGACTAATAGTAATTGTTATGTAATAATGCAGCTGCACATTCTTTATTTGCAACTGCATACTTTACAGCTACAGATCTGAATCTGACTGTGTGCCATTTCAGACTGGTTTTATAATTTATGGAGCTATTTCTCTCCTCTCTCCTGATCTCTCTAATAATTAAACAACATGACTACAGTAAGATAAGTCACATAAAGGCATGTTTAAAATATCTGATTGAATGTCAGAATGCTATAGATGGCCCGCTGGAAAAAAAGAACAACTCTAGTTTTCAAAGGAAATCCAATGAACCTCACCATGCAGTTATCTCTGACAAGAGCAATTAAGGTCTTTTTTACAACACAGAACAACATGTGCCAAAAAAATTCATAAAATCATGTTATCTAGTTATTGAGAATAACAATATTATACCTAGCTAATATAGGATTTGCATTCTTCATTATGTTCAATGCCTCCTGTCAATAACTATAGTCACTGAAAACAACAAAACGTTAATGGCTTAATTCTAAATAATAAACATAAAATAGGTCCTCTCTGTAGTCCTTCTATATAGTTTTTAAGGAGTTTGACCCCTTCAAGCCTGCATGCATAGGTTGTTGGACCTCACATAATCACTCTTTTTGAGATATGATATGTTCTGTCACATCTGAAATCAGAAGAAGTCATTAATGGTGTATAATCTTCATCAGTTACTTTATCACATGCTGCTATGACGACTATTAATAGTAAGTATTCTGCTGAGTTCAAGATGATTAAGACACATCAACATTATCTTAAAGAGGCTAAACACTCGGGCACAAAGATGAGAGAACTATTGAACTTTTATATAAGAACTATGAATCCAGCATTATGTCCAAGACACAATTGCAGTCCATATTTTACTGCACAAACAACTTACCATGTATAACTAGAATTGATTTGTTGTTCTAATATTCACATAATACATTTGAATCTGTTGGTCTTATCAATTTCACTTACTGAGTCATGAAACTAAAAAACATTGAATGCTTCAATCGTAAGTCACATTCCCTTCATGTAGTCCTATTTTTCATGATAAGTTATATCTCAGCTGCAACTACAGCAGGTGTATGGTGTCATAATTATAGGCACTGATTTGGAAATGCATTTAGAATGTAAAAAACTGGTTTCTATCTAGGCAATATTTAAATTTAGCTACTGGGATAATTTGTTTTTTGAGCAACTCTAAATTTTAGTGTTTTCTTATACTTACATTAATTGTTGTTGTCATAAAAATTACTATACAGCTGGTGTACATATACTTGTAATCTGAATCAGATAATAGTAGAATTAAAATCTCATATTATTGTTTATTAGCTACCATACTTCATATCAATTAAAGCTATGTGTCCCATTTCTGGTGACAATCAATGTTGTTGCTATTCATATTTGTTTGATGGTTAAGGTTGTTAGACCGTTTGTGCTCCCCAAAATAGTTTTTGTTCCTCTGCTGCTGTTCAATGCCAAACTTTTTATAATTCATTAAAAATAAATGTTGGTCTCCACCTAACAAAAATTCAATGAGGTACTGAAATGTTTTCAAGAAGTTAAGAAATTTGTTACTAGCTTTTCATTCATTTTTTGGCAACAACAGAGTAAATATATTTCTTAATAAATTCCATAGAGCAGGAGCAGTTTTATACTAACAGAATGTGTAGGTGAGAAAAGAAGTTCACATCATTATAGAGCCACTTCACAACCTCACCTTCCAGCACTAAAGCAAGTTACAGACTGACAGATTGACACTAGTAGATAAATCCATATGACTTGTTACATGTTCCCAAATTCCAAAAGACCATAAGTAGAAAAAATTTAAAACACCATTTTGATAGTATAATGTATTTGATGAATCAGTGAGAGTCCATTTCTTACATAACGTTGCTGATACCAATGCTTATAATCATTTGACAAGACTAACAATCATTAATGATTAGTAGTTTTGGAAATAGCAAATTTTGTAAGTACAATTAATGTTGGGTTATATATCTTTGTTGAGATCTCCTTCCTTAAATTGCCACACATTAGCTCTATGTCCCAGTTGCTACTCTGAATGACCCACATAATATTTGTATAATAGGTAATTCAGTAGAATGTATAGCTTAACAAACTTATGCTGGTGAATTGTTTGGAATTTATTTATTATGAATAATTTATAAGTATAGATAAAATTTATAAGGGCATTCTCTTTAAATAATTGTGTTTTACATTCATCGAGTGTAACTAATTTTATGATACTACTTTCCAATCGTTATGGATTTGATAAGGTATGTTTAACTTCTCTGAATATTATAGGTTACAGCATCAGCCCTACTTCTGGTAATTGTGGCAAACAGGATATCTTTCACAGTGACAAAATACAGTCATCCACTACACAACTGCATCAGCTAAAGGGTCACTTGCACTCATGGAAGTATACAGGTAAAAATGATGGTGTGTATGCTCATACTTGAGTGTTTTCATGAATCTAAGTTTGGAGTTCTTCCTGTGTTTTCCTCCAGATAACAATCTAAAAGTATTAGTGTTACTATTTTCTGATGCTTAAAATGTATTTCTAGCTTCAGTCATTGTTGTATCTCACATTATGCAACTGACACATAAAGACTGCTACTCAATGGATATTGCAATTTCTGTTTACCATTTTACATAATTCAGCAAAACGAGGCAGGCTCTGCCTGTCATAACAGCTGTATTACGCTCATAACAGTGTCACATTGGTACAGTATCACATTCATTCAAATCTTAAGCTATTAAGAACTCCGTTATAAGACTTGTGCAACTTATAGGAAAGTTGCTGGCATATGAATGGCCATTCTTCCTGCTATTATAGCTGCAGCATCATATAAATTTGTAATTATAAAATACAGAACCGGATGTAGATATCAGTGCTGTCTTCTGCAACAACCACCACCATGTGATTCCCCATATCTTTAGCTGTACATAGCCTGTGCTAGTACAATAGTACCAGAATCCTTGTGAGTTGTCCAGTCTTAACAAGTTCACTTGGAGATGTTGTATCAAGTGACTCCTTCTCCTGATCTGTTGTGGTGAGCTTGTACTGGTCCCCACTTGGCAAAGCAGTTTAAGGTGTCAATGTTTAAACAATGATTTCAATTAAATGGAACTGATCTGAACTTTTTCATTTACTAACCATTGATTTGCATTATACCCACGTATGACAAACATTTTGACATTCCATCAGAACCTTTTCCTATAACTTTAAACATTTACTAGGAAAATAATTCAGTTTATATAAATCATAGCAAAACTCTGCACAAAATACTTAATACTTTATTGGATTACTGTATATATAACTAGAAATGAAAACACTAGCCGATAACAGATAAAAAGATAAAAAATTAAAGTATACAACAATACATTTTGTATATTAATGAAAATGTTAAACGGTTAATTACATTACTTTTTTTCGTAATGCAGCTGCAATGTTTGTAAGATTAACTATTGGACTTTCCATAGCATCAGCTAGTGCACTCCAGCTTCTGTTTGATCCATTTGTCAGCCACTCCTTCAACATGTCCAGGCAACAAGGTTCTGTTTTATAATGACGGTCGATTTCTATACTGTCTAGCATAGTGATATTCAGACCCAGCTTGAGACCTATGTTCTTCCATTGCACTCTGCTTTCATAGAGCTCTTCATACACCTTACCCAAGTCTTCAACTGTCAGTTCTGAAATAAATATGAATATAATGATAAATTCAGGTTAAGTGAGCAAAAATGTAAATATGGTTACATACATTTTTAAAAGTATAAGTGAACAAAAATTGTTTATAAGTAACGATTTGTGTAGTTGATAGGCAGCAAGAATATTATCACTCTAATTAGCAAACATAAAAATGTATTGTTGAGATATGTTTTGTCTAGTTAATTCAATATTCATTATTGACTTTACATCAAAGTGCAGTATTTCTCTATAAAACTCAATCACTAGATTTTTTGTTTTACCATGAATATCTTCATGAAATGTTCCAGTAGTCAATAAATTGTCAGATTGTCCCTATAGTGTTTTATAAATAACATAGCATCTTTTACACCGACTTGAATGAAATTATTGACTTACCTTAGAAAACCAAATTGTCTGTCTTGAATCTATAAGTGGAATTATTGTAGTAACATTTGGGTCCTTCAGACACTTCATTTTAGGAGAGGTTTCATCTTCTAGTACACAAAAATGGATTGGAGCTATGTTCAATAGTTTCAATACAGAATCCAATAAATGGCCTGTACATTCAAATCCATATTGAAGTCTTGCATTGTGGTACTTGAGATTATGATTGACTTGTGTTAACATAGAAGTGATAGTATTTCTAATGTGTGCACAGACTACAGAAGTGGGCATTGTCGGATGAGATTCTCTGTAGAGTACCACTTTAATATATGTGGCATAGCTAATGATAGTAACTGTGTCCAAGTCCTTTCCTACTAGAAACTCAATCTTGTTGCGACATGGACTGTCTTCTTTGAAAGTCCAATTTAGTTTTGTGTTTGAAACCAGGCCTATAATAAGAGAAGAGAAGACTCCTAATGGTAGATAGCCACACTCGTATCGATACATAAGAGGAGCCACATCTATAGAAATAGAAACCTTTTGGAGCTCATCTTTTGTAGCACTTCTAAGAATACTAGGCATGAAGTAAGTAATCTCTTTTCTTTTTCTTGTAATTGGAAGGGAAGCTAAGATATTATGATGCTCAAAAAGTGTGATTAGCATTTCCATAGAAATGGAGTCCTTAACATCTTCTTTAGTAACTTCCAGTAGATCTGCCATTGTGAACTGAGCTTTGCTCTTAAATGCTGTTGCTGCTCGATGTCCAGGTTTACTGAAAACAAACGTCTTCTTTACTAGTTGTGTTGCAGCATCAAAGATCACCTGAACAATAATTTGTTGAAGAGAAAATTTAATTCAATTGAACTATAATAAAGTATATACATCTTGTCAGTTATACTATTAGAAGACTAGGAATATGTGGATATTATTAAAAAAATTATGGATATTTATTTAACCACAAGCTTAATTGAAAATGAATTAAATAATTGAACTGCACATCATTTTCCATTCATAATGCAAACAGAACTGCTGTTCAATAGAATTAGCATGGGAAAGTAAAGTACCACAAGAAAGTGAAATAGCACAGAAATTAAGTGAAATACAATTGCAGTTGGTTATTTATTTGTACAAACACATTCAGCATGAGATAGATGTTTTAAAACACAAAAGTACTTTTAGATAGTAAAAAAATTATAATAGTTCAATAGAAAAGCATTACAATCTTAAGTTCTAATACTTATAGATCGGCCACAGAGTTGAAACATTATGTAAAGCTTCATACTTTCTTTTTAAGCCGTATTTTACTCATTAGATGTATTCTCTCTTCTTCACAGGCTTTTTATTAAACAATACAGAATAAAAAATATTAGGTTGCAACCTGGAATCGAACCCAGGACTATTTGCATAATGCACAAGTTCTTATGCAAGCTTTTTCATTTGTTATTTGTACTATCTATTAATTGTTAGTAAAACAAACAGCATTTGAAAGATACTACTAGTGTGAAAAATACCTGCACATTAGTAATATTTTATAGAACTATAAGTATTACTTACATCAGACAAGTATATCAAAACATGAGAATTTTTTTAAACAACAAGTGCATGTAAGTGCTGGTATTAGTGAAATGTTAATAATCACTTTAATTAATATATCCAATTGTAAATTATCTAAAGCAAAGTAAAATAAAGTAATTGCTAACCTTGACATCACAAATAACTATGTTGTAAAATCCTCTCACATCTGGATAGTACAGGAGCGTGCCAACACGATAATGAAGAAACCATAGGACATTGGTTAGGTCTGATAAATCAATATTTAAACTTTCTGCAATCTCACTACATTCTTCAAGTGTCATTGTGCGCTTTCCTTTTGATCGCAGAACAATGCTGAACATCAACCAGGAGCAAGGAATGTGAAGTTTACCTAGATTCTTCTTAATGCAATTCTCAAAAGTTTCTCTTGCTGTGTTGATTTCCTCTACAGTTCCTTTCTTGTTGTCCAGTACTAATGTCAGGAATTCTTCTGAGGCATACTCGACAATGTCTTGGTGGTAAAATTCTGTCTGCTCAATTTTCTTTCTAAGAATCTGATCTCGTTTTTTTAAATGTGACAGAGACACTTTGTCTCTAAATGTTCCCACAAACATAGCTTTAGTAACTATGTTAGCTTTGTCCAAGTCAGTATAGTCTTGATTTGAAGTCAATTTGTCACTCGTATTCTTCATGCATGCTATACTAGCCAGAGTTTGAAAGGTGACTTCTTCTAGAGTTACTATAGAGTCTTCTTTCTCAGTAGAAACTCCATCTTCATTGGTGCAATACATTTTAAACACACAGTCCCAGGAATCCGTGAGTCGACTGAAAATAAGATGTAAAGATGCCCCCATTAGAAATCGAGACATGAGGTCTAGAAATTCAGTTTGGCCTCCATGATCAGTTGTTATCAAGTATATAGTGTCTTTCAGTAAATACTTTACTTTCTCTTCATTGTGTTCTGCTGCAGCTTCAATATAAGCGGAATAAATTTCAGCTACATTAATGACATGTGGTTCTTTTAGCTTGTCTTCATCGTTAAAAGTTCCTGACGTTTCAGCCGGTATATCTTCTACAGTTGTATTTAAAGACATTTCCTTAGCACCATTTGTAGATTGGGCCTCTCTAACCTTTTCAGCTGCTGATACATCTAGTTTGATTTGGAATTTCGGTTTGGTTTCTGCATAAAAATGATCAATCAAATTCAATTATTATTCCATTCTATTTATTAAATACAAAAAGTATATTTTTAACTGTAACAGTAAATTTTCATGAGTTTACAGGCTTTCAGTTCATTTATGCTAAATTACTATTACCAGTTGTTATATAACGTTATAACATTTCAGAATTTTAACCCATCATTATAACTTCAGCATAATAATAAAAAATGTGTTATACTTTTACTGCAGGTTTATATAGCATTATTTATTGTCTAATACTATTTCTTGTACTCATCAAGTTGTTATCCAAGTACTATGCATTACAAAGTCCATATAAAGAAACTATTATTGGTAAAAGTAAATTGCTGATGTCATATTCATATTAATAAAGGTAAAATTAAACTTTAATAAAATTCATAGTGAAGAACTTGAATTATATAATTCAAAATACTAATAATAATGTAAGAAATAAATCCAATAAATAGATTCCCCATCAACTTAAATGCACACATCATAATAGGAGGACAACTAAATGATATAATCTGACTCGCTCGCCATTTGTGCACAAGCACATCACTAGTAATGTAAGAAATAAATCCAATAAATAGATTCCCCATCAACTTAAATCCACGCATCATAATAGGAGGACAACTAAATGATATAATTTGACTGTGATCAAGAGAAATGTGTTCTGCTAACAATCAAAACTTTAAATAAATTTGCAGCTTATGATAAACTTAAGGTGTAAATATTAAAGCCTTCAGCAAGTTCGGTACAAGTTCTACTTACTTTCTACAGCTTCTTGTATAACATCATTAAGAATTAAAGTTTCGCCAACAATGTCCTTCCTGGTCCATTTCCCCTGCTGTGCAAATCCAAAGGACTTACTGATACTCTGAATGAATAGCTGCCTTCTCTCAGCTACTCCAGTGCTTGGTTCATTAATTTTCATGTTAGATTGATCAATGTTTATAAAATCTCCAAGTAGTCTATGTAGAGTTGAACTTTTACCAGATCTTGGAAGACCAACAAAATTCATTCGTCCTACACATAAGTCTACACATATCTGTTTTTGTATGGCTTCTTGACAGGCTTTCCCAATTTCTTTATCTAGGTGTTTATTTAATACAATAAGAACATATGATATGACTTTGAAAAAGTTTTATTACTAATTTCTCTACATATTATAAGCAGTCAAACTAATTAAACCATTAGCAAATACTGGTCCTGTATTCATGATAGGTGAAACATAAGGTTACATACGTGTAATAACTAGATCATAAATTGGCTTATATCTGTCGGAAACAAAACACAATAATAACAAAAACAAATTCTCTCTGAATTCAGATTTATCTAGTGACAAGCAGACAGACATGTATACCAATCAACTGACTGACCGACAAGCAGACAATTAAGCAAACAGATAAACAAATAGACCAGAAAAAAGACATGCATACAAATAAACTAACTAACAGAAAAAAAAGAACAAACAGATAAACAAATAGATAAACTCAAAGACAGACACTGAATAAAAGATTACCCATATGCTAAATATCCTGTCATACATTAATAAACAAGATTTCAGTACGATGTATTCCCTTATTTGTTTGCACATTTTTAGTAAACATTGCTGTAACTTCATCTGCAGCTTTTGCAATTTCTGTAGTAATTCTGCCATTATTATAATATATTTGACATTTAAATTGTTTACCGTTTACAAATACAAAACATATCTAGTAATAATTATTACCAAAAACAAATAATAAAGGGGAAATATCAATCTAAAATTTTTTATGAGAACTTAACATTTTGTATTTAAATGTTGTTTGTATGTATAAATAGATAATTAAATAGATAAACTCAAAGATGGGCACATTATTATGTAATACTTGACATTTCCATATTTTACCGTCCACTATATACAAGACGTATCTTGTAGTAATTACCACAAACAAACAGAAAAGGTGAAGATATTAATCTAAAAAATCTCAATCAAACCTTAGCATTTGTATTTATGATTACCTCATTGACAGTTTTATAAAGAAAAAAAAATCAAACGCATTGTATCAAAAATATCTTAAACAATGCCACTAGCTTTGCAGTTGTTATTTATATTGTGTATGTAATTAGAATATAGTATCTTTCTAAACAGAATCATCTGATTAAATCTTAACTACATATTGCGTATGTATATTGTTGAACATATTACCATTAATTTCAACAATGTGATGAAAGAATTCGCGATGCATGTTCAAAATGAGCAAAAAGATTTAAAGTGAATCATTTAGAAATGCATAACTATGATAAATACTCAAAAGATAGTATGTTTCTGACAACAGTCATTAAATTAAATCATAACTACATATTGTGTGTATATTATTGAAAGTATTATTATTGTTTAAACAATGTGATATGAAAGTGTTTACAAATTAATGTTCAAATGAGCAAAAAAAGAGCAAAATAAATCCTGCATTGAATGCATAACTATGTTAAATATTCAATGCCAGTAACCTTATTTTATAAATCAGATTTAACCAATCCATACATTACAACCTGTCAACAATCTACAATCTTACTTTTTAGTAATTTCTTTTCTGTTAGTCTGTCTGTTGGGCCACAAGAATGACTTTTCCTTATCCTCGTAGTCCAACTGGTAGTGCCGCCACCAGGGATAATGTTTGTTGAAATGATGTAGGTGTATAATTGTTATTTAAAAACACAAATACACACTGTACACTATTATTATAACAAAATCCAACGACTTGACAATGCTGGCTCCTTTTTATAGGTAGCCAGCACTTCCGTCGGCAAATATTTAACAACCAATGAAAATAAAGATATTAATGATACATAATTTAAAGTTCGTGAGTTTATGTTCGATACTGAAGTTTGTCGTGAAATAGTACTTTGCGCATGCCTGTAAATATGAGTACGTGGGCCCAACATCTCCCCCTTTCTAGTTAACGTCTGTCCTCGGACGTTCTTCAGAATTTTCTTTTAAAGAGCTCTTCCAAGCTTGTCTAGACATGCCATCTGCATTGCCATTACTTCTGCCTGGTCTATATTTTATAGTGAAATCTAGTCCCTGCAATCTTAATGCCCACCTACACAATCGCTTGTTTGCAAATGTAGCTGATCTCAAATATTCCAAAGCTCTATGATCTGTTTGAATTGTGAATTGGTGACCATCCAAATATATTTCAAAATGTTTTACACTTTCCACCACTGCAAGACATTCCAACTCAGTAGCAGAATATCTGGTTTCTGCAGCTCTCAGCTGACGAGAATAAAATGCCACTGGCAATTCCTGCTCATTCCTGCAAACACTTAAACAACTTCCAATACCATCACAAGAAGCATCTGTTTGTAATAAGTAATGATCATCAGATTTTGGTATATGTAACATACATGATTTGCACAAAACAGTACATAAATGATCAAAACACTTACGTCTCTCCTCAGTCCACTCTACTGTCAGGGGTGCTTCCTTCCTTGTAGCATCGTGAAGTAACTTTGCACAATCAGCAAATCGTTCGATAAATCGTCTATAATAGCTTGCAAGACCTAGAAATGATCTCAACTGTACCTTTGTTTCTGGAAGTTTATAATTTCTTAATGCTTGTATTTTTGCTTCTGGAACTTCCACTTGACCATTACCAACCAGATGACCCAAATACTCCAGCTTAGATTTCGCCCACAGACACTTGGATGGCTTGGCTGTCAGCCCAGCTTGCTGCAAAGTCTTCACTACAGCTGAAATGTGATGTTGGTGATCCTTCCAAGATTGAGAGTATATGAGAATATCATCAATATAGGGTGAAGCAAACTCAATCTGCTTAACTAACACCACTTCCATCAGCCTTTGAAAAGTTGTCGGTGCATTCCTTAATCCAAATGGCATCCTTGTAAAGTGAAACTTCCCAAATGGTGTAATAAATGCTGTCTTCTCTCTGGCTGACAAGGTCAATGGAACCTGATAGAAACCTTTGCTTAAGTCCATCTTGGAAAGAAATACTGAGTCTCCAACTTGGCATATCAAATCTTCAATTTTGGGCATAAAGTATGGATCAGGCACAGTTACAGAATTTAACTTACGATAATCTACACACACACGAATAGATCCATCTGGTTTCACAATAGGCACTATGGGAAATGACCATGGACTAGTAGAAGATACAATAATTCCCATCTCTTGTAAAATATTAATCTCCTTCTTCACTCCTTCTCTTTTGGCTTGTGATAAAGCATATGGTGGTATTCTTATTGGCTTTGTATTCCCTGTATCTATGTCATGACTGCATACATTGGTCAAACCTGGATCATTAGTGAAAACAGTTGACATCGACTCCAAGAAATGGTTGAGTTCCTTCTGTTGTACTGGATTCAACTGATCGCCTCTTAGCAATGGAGTAAGTTCATCCTCATCAGGGTCTTCTGCTATTACCATCACTCTCAATACTTTAGTTTCAGCTTGTTTGTATGGCTTAATATGGTTGACATGAACAACTCGTTTCTTCTTTCTGGTTCCTCCAGGAAATCCAAGTTCAACATTAACTCTGCTAACTTTTCTAAGAACTTCAAAAGGACCCTTCCAGGCTGTGTCCAATTTCCCTAACATTCCTGGAGAACGAAGCAAAACCATATCTCCTTCATTAATTTGTCTTACTTGAGTTTTCTTGTCATGTTGTTGCTTGGCTTTGGCTTGTGCCATCAATCCATTATCATACATTATATCTTTAATCTTTTCCAATCTATTGTTAAGTTCCTCCATCCATTTAGTCACATTGAAAGACTTCTTTTCAATCGACATCCATCCTTCCACCACCAGATCCACTGGTGAACGCATATTAACTCCGTGTAAAATTTCGAATGGAGAGTAACCAGTAGAACGATTTGGAACAGCTCTAATAGCATACAGACAAAACTTAATTTGATCTGGCCAATCCAATTTGCTGTCTATTGCTTTCCTCAACATGGGCACTAAAGTTCCATGAAAACGTTCCACACATCCATTAGACTCTGGATGATAAGATGAGGTATGGATCTTGTCAATTTTTAACTTTTGACAAAGCTCAGTCATCACTCTGCCAGTAAGATTTGATCCTTGATCTGACAATATCTGCCTTGGCAGTCCGTGACGAGCAAACACCTCAAGTAGTCCTTCAGCTACTTCTGTTGCACTAGCAATCTTCAATGGCAAAGCCTCTGGATACCGTGATGCTAAATCAATGACAGTCAGAAGATACTTGTAACCTGCCTTTGATCTCTGGAATGGTCCCACTAAATCTATAGCAATTTTTTCAAAAGGCACTGTCATTATAGGAATCTCCTCCATTGGAGCTCTAGGTGCTCTAGCTCTGGCTTCTTTCTGACAGATGTCACAACGAGTGCACCACTCCACAATATCTTTGTGAATACCAGGCCAAGTTACAATTCTCTTCAGCACTGCTCTAATCTTTTTGGTCGAAAGATGGCCATTATGGTCATGAGCAAGCTGCAACAATTGTTGTCTGTGACCTGCAGGCACTACTAATTGCTGATAAGATTCTTCAAGGTCATTGCATACTGTTTTCTTGAGAATTCCATTGTCCCAATAAAAACCATCTTTATCTTCATCAGCTTTTTTTTTCCACTCTTGCAAAGTAATATCTGCTTTTGTATCTTCTGCGAACTTTTCCCTGTCTGATTCTCCTGGCATAGCAATTGGACATTCCAAAAGCAAATCATTTTGCTCCATTGAAGATTTGTTTATCTGATCATCGTTTTGTATTGATTCAATAGCAATTTCTTCTGGCTTCTTTGGTTGCAATCCATCATTTTTCTCTACCATTTTATCATCAATTTCTTTCTTTTCTTCTGCTGCTGCTTGAGCTCTGGTTATATTCACTACCGCTGATTGAATGTCTCCTTGTGATGATAAGTTGATGAGATCTTTTAATTCTGGACTGCTAAGTTTGACACTTAGTAAAACTCCGGCTGCCGTTGGATCATTTGGGATGACAGCTGCTGTTCGTACTAGCTTTAAGTGACCAATCACTATTTCTACTTCAGCCATCGGCCTACGTGTACCTTGAGCATTGTCAAACCCTCCAACAATCTTGTATTCTCCAGTCAATTGGTGATCATCTACAAAGTCACTCTGTATAACAGTTACATCAGCTCCTGTATCAACACAGACATCAGTTTCTTGTCCATTAACCATACCTCGAACAATATTGTTACCGTCTAGTCTTCGACTAGATGGTGGTACAGTAACTCTGTTATTTCTTTCCTTTGTGATCTGAGTTCCTCTTTGACTTTTATCTGGACAGTCATATGATTTGTGTCCAGATTTGTTGCAATGATAGCATACAATTCCCTGGGTATGTTTTCTTTCATTCGAATCCCATTCATTTGTCCTTGTGGATGTACTTGAAGCTGTTGTGTTCACAGTTGTCTTTCGATCATTGTTATATGCCGGGTTTACCTGCTTTCTGGGCTTGTACTTTATTGCTTTGCCGTGTGCCTCTTCATAATTTCTGAGCACATCAATGAGTTGGAAGCAATCTTGAGGGTCAAATCTTTTGACATAGGCAACACACTCTGAAGTGTAGCAGTTGAGTATGTGAAGCTTGAGCATCTTCCACCTAAACTGTGCTAAGTCTAACCCTGTCCACAGCCGTGTAAGAATAGTTGTTGACTTTTGTACTACTTCTTCTGGAGAAGAATTAAAATGTGTGAAACAGTCCCAGAACTGGTGAACATAATGCTCATGACTTAAGCCTACTGCAGCTAATAAAGCATTTTTTGTGGCTTGGTAAGACTTTTTCACGTCTTCAGGAATAGAATGCGTGAAAACTTGTGCTGGTCGACCAGAAAGTACTTTAGTTAGATATTCTACCCATTGATTATTTGGTATGTCTTCTTTCTCCAAAATTGTTTCCAGACGTATAAGAAATGAATCTAGCTGGTCTCTATCAGTAAATTTTGGCAAAGAATTAGCAATAAGTATTTTTTTGTTTCTTTTGAGCTGTGCCTCTCGATATGTTTCATTTCTTTCTTCCTGAGCAGTAAAGAGTTTCTCCCATCTCTGTTCCTGCTCTTTATGGTCCTTCTCTTCTTTGTCACGCCTCGCTTTGTCCTCTTCAGCTCGGTTTATTTCTTTTTGCATTAATAAACTCATCATTTTCGTTAGTGCTTCTAGCGTATCTATAGTTTCATCCTTTTCTCGATTCCCTTCGCGATACTTGGTAGCCTCTGCCCCCGGTATAACTTCGTCTTCCGCCGTTCTGCAATCGAGTAGCTCAAGGGCATCGTCGTCTTGGTCGTTAGACACAATTGTGTCCGTTTCGAAATTCGAAATTGTCGTAGTCAAATTCGAAATAGCAGTTTTCTTGCGTCGTTTCGACCGTTTGGACATATTGGCACCCTCTGACGTGAGCTTCCTGAGGGAGATCTACACACACACACACAAAAAAAAAAAAAAAAAAAAAGGAGTAATACAGGTGAAGCACAAAATAAGATTGAAATAAAGCAGTTTTGTGACAAACAGTATACAGTTTCCTTTTTGTTGTAGTTAACTGTTGGATTCTCTGTACCACCACTGTCCGCTGTCCTGTTCTGTCACCGTTTCCTGTTGAGTCAATGGCTCAGTTATCCGCAGAATTAGGGCCCCTCGACTTCTTAAAATTAATTGTCGTCCAATTTCAATTTGTGAATTTGTCTGCAGAGACTTATTCTTCTCGATGGCTGATCTGTCCAAGACCGCTGCCACCAAATGTTGGGCCACAAGAATGACTTTCCCTTATCCTCGTAGTCCAACTGGTAGTGCCGCCACCAGGGATAATGTTTGTTGAAATGATGTAGGTGTATAATTGTTATTTAAAAACACAAATACACACTGTACACTATTATTATAACAAAATCCAACGACTTGACAACGCTGGCTCCTTTTTATAGGTAGCCAGCACTGCCGTCGGCAAATATTTAACAACCAATGAAAATAAAGATATTAATGATACATAATTTAAAGTTCGTGAGTTTATGTTCGATACTGAAGTTTGTCGTGAAATAGTACTTTGCGCATGCCTGTAAATATGAGTACGTGGGCCCAACATAAATAATAATAAATATTATTACCCTAGTATAACCAATAATAGTAAAAAGAAATATGGTTGACAGTCGTTTAAAAAAATGGGTAAAAAAACTCTATGCAATTGATAGAAATAATATTATTTCACATAAATTGTCGAAAACAGTCCTTGGCCTCATACAGATATCTAGGTAATATGTGTGCAAGCTTACTAAAAAAATATAAGTCTCTATTAGGGTCTTATTAAACAATCTTGCACAATAGTTTGTATGCATACATTCCTATAAATTTTGTTTAGAGAAATGCCAGTTTAATGTTTTTATTTTCCAATGTAAACGTTTCATATAAATTCTAAAGTTGTAAAAAAAACAATAATATACAACTATTATTAGTATTATCACTAAATTATTAAGCAAACCTTGACTGATTCTGCTTGCAGTAAAAGTTGAAGGTGGTCCCAATCCAACATCATTGCTTGGAATTACAGTGACAAAAAATTGTTCACAGTTATCAGTTTGTGAATTTATGTTTTGTACTTTTTTTCTAATTCGACTATGGCTAACATCTGGCAAGTTGTTGGTATCACCCATATAAGTGACATTAATCAGATATACAATGTCAGTTAGTGATTGGGGAATATCTAAAGTTGAAGGTGGTTCCCATTCAATTGAAATATACTCAGGGCTGGAACAGTTAAAACGAAGTTCTACATCTAACTCTGTCACTTTGGAAAGAATACCTGTGGAAGAATTGGATACATTGTAGGTGCAAGTATTCCTTACAATTACATTAATAATAGGAAATTTCTTTTTTTTTTTATACTTTTTCAAAGTATAATTAGCTCATTGCAGACATTTGAACCTCAATAATAATGGTATTAAAGTGTGCAGCACTGAATGGTAACTTAAAAAAAAAACATGTTAACTCACCTTGAACTAACAGAACAACTTCACTGGAGTTGTAATAGTACATATCATAATAAACTGCTGAACATTTTATATTTGTTTTGTTTAAATTTGACTGTACATTTCTGAAAATCAATGCTGGTCCCTCTGTATCAATTATTATGTCATTATTACTGTTATTATATTTTTTGCCATTAATAAACCATTTTATATCTGTCACTATGGCATTATTAACAGAAGTTACATCACAGAAAAATATTATAGTTAACCCCTGCAGAACAATAGCTGTTGCACTATTCATATTGCTATGAACGAGGGTGGGAGAAACACATTTAGGTTCTGCGAACAAAAACAAAATGCATAATTAGCTTGATGTAATAAATTATAATGATACACATGCACACTAATGACAAAATTGCATTTATCCTGTAATAGTTATATACAGTATTAATGCCCAACGTGAAATGCACTAAAATGTACTGTGATTCCAAGTTCTTTCTTTAAATTCAGCGCAGTGTCAATATTAATTATAAATTATAGTTATTGAAGTTTGTTCTTAGATCATATGCTGTATCATTGGCAAGCATGAAGATATAAGATCTAGTTCAACTGTGGGAGGTCATGCAATCAAAATAGAAGAGACTTTAGGATGCACTAGGGGACACTTGTCAAGTAGTACCAAATAGTTATTGATATTTCAAGATGGCAGTGGGAAACTTGTCAAAAGCTATTTTGAAATGCAGGTAAGCTCCTGTACTGCAAGGGATAGTGATATGATGCATAAGTGACCAGATACATAAATATATATTATAATGTGATGCATAGATGACCAGTTGTATATTATACATGTGAATCTGAGAGCATTCGAAGACTTTCGACTCTTCTTATAATGACTTGTTTTAGACCACACAAACTTTCTGGCGAAAACTTGTATGTCCTGAAACTCCTGTCCCAGAAATGGCTTGGTTTACTAGCATATTTTTGACACTTGGAAAGAGGTCAAATAGGATGTACATTGATTTCCAGAGTGAAGAAGCATGAAGGTCTTCAACTGTATTTTGGCACTATGACCGGGGAAAATCTTAGAAACATGTTTTCAAAGTATTAAAAAAAAATGTTTGACTGTCCTTATTATATAAACAGTGTTGCACTTCTGTAACTCTCGTGAAAAAAATGTAAATATTCTTCTAGGAAATTCTTGTTAATCTTTTCCAACTTGACGTTTGACGCAGTGATGCTCTTTTTGTTTCTGAGATGACAGTCACCCCTGTGCCCAAGTTATATCTCACCTATGATGAAAGAGCAGAAGTTTTACAATCTATAATTGTAATGATATTTTTGCAACAATACTTCTTATGGTCAAGTGTTTATAATTTTTTTTAATTTTTATGTACAAGTATAAATTATACAAAAGTATTGTCAACACTGTTTTGGTAGCTAAAATGTATGGAATTGTTATGGGTGGTAGAATCACTTATATGTCATGTTATCTATATCATTGGAAAGCTCAAAGCAAGCTCTATAAGGTAAAAATTGTTGGTCAGGGTTTAGATGAGCAAAAAAAATACATATAAAATGGTAATTAATAAGATTAACCATCTTTGCCGAGGTTGTCGACGTGCAGTAAAATTGAGTCCGGATTGAAAGGGTTAAGCCAATTCCTATCTTGTGGTCATTGTATAGTTTTGTGTCATATAAACATTCAATGCTGATGATGGCTACTGTAGAGTAGCTAAGAGGTCTGTCTGTACATTTAAACTATTGAGACTAGTTATTTGAGTGAAAAATATAAACAATAATCAGAAGTTGCTGTATATAAGAGTAACTTTAAAAAAATCAAAATTGAAAGTGTGATATAGAAAAAAACTTTATGTTATAGGTTCAACACACCGAAGACATGTCCTATTTTAACTTGCATGCATTAGTGTTTTCGTGTGTGTTGTAATTCAATCTAAATTGGTTTAATTTTGGCAGGTGCATTCCTCTTTTGCCATGAGGTGGTCTTGCGTACTCAGTTGGGACATACTATCATCACAAAGTAGAGCTAAAATAACCATGAATATTTTTAATGGCATAACATTCATTCCTTAATTTCTATAAGTGATCTTCCTTACTACATATAGGCCTATATCCTGTCCATATTCCATCTTCAGTGAATGTTCGCTGTTCATTTCCTACCAACTGCCAGCATGGATCACATGAATATGTAGCACTGTTGTTGTTACAGTTAACTTTTCCATTCAAAGGATTGGTCAAATCACACTGATTGCCTGTAATAAAATTAGTAGTAATATAAGGTGTTTGTTGCATAGCACTTATTTTACAGTATATACAACTTAATCATTCGGTCTTTCTTGGCTGAAATAATATAATTATAGCAAGTTTTCTTGTTTTAATACCGTATAATGTTGTTAATTAAAATATCAGTTGACCCCTGAGAACTTCGGCAAGAAGTCGAAACATCGGGTTAATTTTAATTAACAATATTATTGGCTGTTAGAATGAGAAATTTGCTATAACTCATTGTTTTTAATTATGACTTTCACTTTCAAAATGTAGGCATTTTGGGGAACTTATCTGTACTTCTCCCCTATTAAAAAAAGTAGTCTAAAAAGAACAAATGTGAGCGGGTCTGGGAAAAGGGACCTTATGGCGCAAAAATTGAAATTGAGATATAGGCTCTGGAAGTAAGTCATCGGAAAAATTCTTTCTTTCTCCTATTTTTGTTTTTTGCAGAATTAATCTTAGTGACCCTTACTCTGTGTATGCCAAATTTCAAATGTCAAAACAACTTAAAAGACCCCAAGCGTGCCGTGGAAAGACAAGCTACTTTTTATTCTCCCTTGATCTCGATTTACAATAAGCCGGGGGTGGGCGGAGTTTCAAAGAAGCAGCTAAAAAAACGGCATAGCTTTGAGACTATAGCTTACCTCTGGCTGCAAATTTACCGCTACAGCGTATGGAGCAACCAAGGATTCCGACAAGACAGGCCGTGAGACGCTTTGAAAGCTAAAAAGAACTCTACGCAAACTTCGTTAGTCGCCGTTAATTGCGTATGCGGAGTACGCCGTTAAGTATACGGAAACGTTAATTATACCGGAAGTGGAAATTCAATTTATGTTTTCTCGATTCTAGTTAAATTGCTTTGCTGAATACAGCCCAGTTCAACTGCCAGTTTTTCTGCACGTCGAAGGCTTTACCTCCAGTATTTTAGCACTAAGTTGGGATAAATTGTATCTTTATATTAGCATAAAAAACTAAATTTTTTTGGTTTGCTCCATAAGTTCCCTTTTCCTAGACCCACTCACAAATTATTACCAATTATTATGTTTCTGCATTCACAATCCCATCTGGTAAATAGATGTTGATAGACTGCTGGCTAATTCGTAATTCAAGAAGTAATCTCAAAGCAATCAGAGATGAGTATTTAGCTATTAGTAGGATTAATATTGTACTAAATTGCATGGTTGCTGTAATTCTTGTTGTAGTAAAGCTTGTGCAACAAAGAACAACAGTGCATGCTTATTGATCCAAAGTTAACAAATTCACATTATTCAGCGAGCCAGCGAAGCGAGCGACAATTGAGATTTCATTATAACTAGTAGTGTGCTTGAGCACAAATGGCGAGCCTTAAACTACACTATTGTTAAATGATTGATTTTAACAACTAACTCAAGCTACTAAAATAAAGTCGAGTTTTTAGATTAAGTATATGCGGTAAAGGGGATTCAATGCCATAGTAACCGCTCCACGCAACTGTTTTGAAAAAGAAGCAACAAAATCAAGTCACATTATTTAAATTTTTCTTTGTGATATTCTTAATAGTAGTTTTGCAACGCACAATACTTTCACACAACTGAACATACCTATGCAAGACTTACCTTCGTGGTTCGTCTAGTGGACAATGAATTTTCAAGTAAATGCTGTTGAGCAGGGCTTATAACTGTGACAAATAGCGTATTAACTTACCACCGCCACTAACTCGAATATAAAGGGAGCTCCCATTAGTTTTTGCGTTTTAACTGCACCCCAAAACAATTCAAGCGGTAAACAATTCAATTTCTAAGGTGATACGGGTAATGGTCGTAAACCAGAAGATTCTGTTTAGTGAAGTTTGGGACGGGGTCGAACGTCGAGCGAACACAAAAATACGGAGGGTCAAAGTACAAAATGACATACGTACGTCCATATAATCTAGTGGTGTGCTTGAGCACAAATGGCGAGCGAGCCTGATATTTAGGTAACATAAAAATACAGTATTATTACTATGTTTTATCTTAGTTCATGCAAACCCTATAATAGCAGTTATGACCTTTTGAAACTAATACCAAATAACCTTCCTACCTGATAATGGTCTAACTTTTGTAGTATCAAACATCTGCCATTCTGATAATTTCAATTACCAGTAACTCTTGAACACGCTCACACAACTGAACATACCTACGCAAGACTTACCTTCGTGGTTCGTCTAGTGGACAATGCATTTTTAAGTAAATACTGTTGAGTAGGGCTTATAACTGTGACAAATAGCGCATTAACTTACCACCGCCACTAACTCGAATAGAAATGGAGCTCCCATAAGATTTTGAGTTTTAACTGCACCCGCAAAACAATTCAAAGCCGTAAACAATTCAATTTCTAAGGTGATGCGGGTAATGGTCGCTAAACCGGAGGATTCTGTTTAGTGAAGTTTGGGACGGGGTCGAACGCGGAGCTAACACAAAAATACGTAGGGTCAAAGTACAAAATGACATACGTACGTCCATATATATAAATAAATAAACAAAAATCCCCGATTTTTTCATTTTTACCCCTGTAAGTGTCTCGCTCGCTACGCTCGCTCGCCAATAATAGGCTAGCGAGCTTAGCGAGCGAAACACTTACAGGGGTAACACAATTGAAAATCGGGGAAGTTTGTTTATCAGTATGTATGGACGTGCGTAATACATTTTTGTACTTTGACCCTCACGTTTTTGTGTTAGTTATGTGGTCGACCCCGTCCCAAATTGCACTAAACAGAATCCTCTGGTTTATCGATCATTACCCGTATCACCCTAGAAATGGAATTGTTTACCGTTTTGAATTCTTTTGCGGGTGCAGTTCAAACTTGAAAACTTAAGGGACTTCCATTTCTATTCGAGTTAGTGGCGGTGGTAAGTCAATGCGCTCTTTGTCATGGTTATAAGCCGTGCGCAACAGTATTTACTTGAAAATGCATTGTCCACCAGACTACCACGAAGGTAAGTCTGTGTAGGTGCATCTCCAGTTATGTCAAGGTGTTACAACCACTAAAGAATATCACAAAGAAAACTTTTAAATAACGTGTATTGTTTTCTTGTTGTTTTTCCCCATTCAATTCAAGCAGTTGCAGAGAGTTGTTACTATGGCACTGAAATCCCTTTACCGTGTAGCGAAATTTTAAAACTGGACCTTATTTTCAGTAGCTTCAGTGTTAGAAGTCAAAATCATTCATATAAAAAAAGTTCAGCGAGTGAGCGATGCTAGCGAAGCTGACTATCAGTCGTGTTCAATTGAGATTTCAGATATGTACGTATGTATGCATACGTACGTCAAAATATTTCGCCCGCGCTTCTAATTACGTAAGTGAGGTAAAGCGTTCACAGTTCCAGTATTTTTCAATTAACGAGCGCGTAGAATCCTGCTGCACTGCCTTAGCAACTTTGTTTCAACCAAAAAGTTTATATTTCAAGAAGAGAGTATTATTGCCATATCAAACAATGAAACACATTGAATGCCAATGGCTGGGAGAATAAACTGCAGAAATTCTGCTTTCTTGAATTTTTTTCCTTTTGTTTCCTGCACTGATTAATTCAATAGGACGTTTTCTATTGTTGTCTAAAATTTCTTTTTCCATTTTTAACAGGAAATCAAACACAAAGAAAGCTGAATTTCTGCAGTTTATTCTCCCAGCTAAATAATAGCAATGAATGAAGAGTTAACAATAACAGAATTACTTTGCCACTGCTTTCGAAGTTTATTATGAATTAATCAGTGCAGGAAACAAAAGGAAAAAATTTCAAGAAAGCTGAATTTCTGCAGTTTATTCTCCCAGCCATTGGCATTCAATGTGTTTCATTGTTCGATACACATTACGATCATTGACACAAATGCTTTATCTAGAATAAGAGAAGTTTAGCCATATTTTCATGAAATGATCAAACAGCCACCAGGCTCTAATATTCACTGACTCCATTCCTTTTTTCCTGTAAAAATATTATTTGTGACCACACCTAGCATGAAGGTTAGTAGACTAGCTGCTAAACCAAAGAAGAGGGCTACAATGCATGGGTCCACTTCCGTAGTAGTGGGATCAGAGACTTTAGATTCTCTGATGCTAACTGAGAATGTAAAGGGTTACACTGTGCACTACAGTTAGATGTAATTTCTGTCCTATTTTTCTGTAAATAGAGTCTGCTCGCTCGCCATGCATTTGCGCTATTCGAGCGCACCAATAGTATTTCTCTTCATATACTTTCAAGCACACGAGACTAATAATACAGACTTATTTTACTGCACAGTTGACTAAAAAATTATTGCCTAGTAGGTATCCCAACAAATGTACTGTATGCTCAGAATTCAACAAATAATATACTCTGAATTTTACTACACTTTGTAGCTTACCTTGACATATAGGTATGAGCAACAAGCAAAAAGTAATTATGTATTTCATTCTCTCACTCTGCACATTCAATTGTAGCTTTGCAAACTTTCGTGTGGATTTTATATTGTATTTCCTCAAGTACCGGCAGGAATAGAGAGCAAAAACACATTTTTGTGCAATGTGTTGTGAAAAGTCACAATTCATGAATATCATTTTGCAGACAAATATTGCAGGTATCACTTACAGGACTGGTAGCATAGGTAGCACTAACACATAAAGCACTTGTACCACTAGTAGTACAGGTAGCATAGATGATAACACTGTTATCACTATTAGCATGGGTATAGCACCAGAACTAAAGACTGGAAGTTACTATACATTCATGAATAAAACAGAACACACAATCAATAATAGCAATGAGACGTATCTCTATTACTTAGTTTACCCTACTTCTCAACACTTCTATGTTTTCTTTGTCTTGCTGAGAACAGGCTAAAATGTAAAAATGGAATATTATGACGATATCATGCTAAATATTTTGTCGAATGATCTAATGAGAAAATTTGCTATAACTCATTGTTTATAATTATTTCACTTTCAAAAGGTAGGCATTTTGGGGAAGTTTGCTGTTTACAAACTTCATCAGTACTTCCCCCCACCTCTATTAAAAATGTATTCTAAAAGAACAAATTAACAATTATTATGTTTCTGTATTCATAATCCAATGTGGTAAATATCTATGTTGATAGATTGCTTGCTATATTCGTAATACAAGAAGTAATCTCAGAGCAATCAGAGATGAGTATTTAGCTATCAGTAGGATTGATATTGTACTAAATTAATGGTTGCTGTAATCCTTGTTGTAGCGAAGCTTGTGCAACGAAGAACAACAGTGCAATGCTTAAGAGACTAAATACAGTCTGATATTTTTTACTGTACAGTTGACTCAAAAGTTATTGCCTGGTAGGTATCCTAACAAATGTAATGTATACTTAGAATTCAAAAAAATAATATACTCTGAATTTTACTACACTTTGTAGCTTACCTTGACATAATAATATAGGTACAAGCAACAAGCAAAAAGTAATTATGTATTTCATTCTTTCACTCTGCATATTCAATGGTAGCTTTGCAAACGTTCTGTGTTCCTCAAGTACCGGCTTAGTGTCGCAAGTACTGAAACTCTAGTTATTCAGCTATGGAGTTGTTATCATTCCCAAAAAACTGGTCACCCTCCAAAAACAGAGAGCACCCAAAAAAACCAAAGAACAAAAACATGAGTCAGCATATGTGAAAATCAAATACATTAAAAAGAGTGTTTAATGGGTTTTATAACTACATTATTTAATGAGTGTTGTTGACTGTTCAGTGCTGCTCAACAGCAAATAGTTAGTTGATGTTTGGGAAACCCAAACACCGGCAGGAATAGAGCAACAACACATTTTTGTGCAATGTGTTGTGAAAAGTCACAATTCATGAATATCATTATGTACCATAAATATGCAGGTATCACTTACAGGACTGGTAGCATAGGTAGCACTAGCACATAAAGCACTTGTACCACTAGTAGTACAGGTAGCATAGATGATAACACTATTATCACTATTAGCATGGGTATAGCACCAGAACTAAATATTATGGTACACAACCACCACAGACAAATTACTTGTGAGCCACTTGTGCTAGTAATGAGGGTCTGGTAGAAGCTTGCACATAGTTTCGTGTCATTCCCCAGGATTCATGGGGAACCATACTACTTTCCGTGTATTGCTTATGTAGAGATGTGGCTTTCCGTGACGTAGATTTAAATACGCGTATAAAAACTGGGCTATCATCACTTCTAATGCATTTTGGGGGGAGATGGATTATAAAACTTTAGTGCGTGCGAGGAAGAAGCATTTCTTGCATTTTTACAGAATCAAGATGTCTTCATTTCTTTACCTACTAGCTATAGCAAGTCACTGTGCTACTCACTGCTTCGTCCCATATATGATAAGTTCGGGAATGTGGAAAATAAGAGCATAGCAACAGATTTTCCGCATATGGTGTTTTTTATTAACTAGAGTTCAAATAAAATAATTGTATAATTATTATCAATAGAGTATATTAAACTCTAATCGCAAAAGAACATTCTATGAAGTAGAATTTGAGCAGTAATATTAGCAAGAGAATCCAGTTGTGAGAAAAAAACAACTATTTAAAATAATTATTGTACAATACATTGTTTACTTTTTCACAGTTTCATTGCAGCCTTCATTGCATCACTTTCCAAAATGCTCAATAGATGAAGCACCTATAGCAACTTTATTGATGGAACTGGGAAAGTCTCAATTGTTTTAACAGTATGGTGGTCTTAGTTGGGCAATTTTGACTTTAATACAAAATGTCACTTGCTGATTTACACCATGCAAATACTGCAGTATACACCGGTGTATAACATAAGGATAACTTTGTTATACATATGAGAAACACCAGGGTCACTCATCTAGTATACACCAGTGTTTCTCCTGTGTATAGGTACCGGTTTACACAGGTGTGTATAACATTTGATATAACAAAAGTATACTACTGGTGTAAACCATATGTAAACCATGAGTATACCATATGTATAACTTAAGTATATCAAAAGTATACTACACATATGTATAACTTAAGTATATCAAAAGTATACTACACTGGTTATAACAATAGTAGATAGCCTGCGTATATCTTTCATATTGCCTATTATTTCAAATATTTATCATACGTAAAACAAAAGTATAATGACCACAAAAAAAAGTGATCTTGCACCATAAAATTTTTGAAACATTTGAAAAAAGAAATCACTTCGTCCAATAAAATAAAGATTCTGTGTGAATATTGTTTGATCATTGTTATCACTGCATGGAGAGTTCTCCGGTGAAAACAGAACTTCATACTTGACGCTTGCATCCTATTCCCGATATAAATCTTTCAGATAGTATTCACAACATCCACAATGTCCCCTTCAAAATTCTGAACACATAAACACACACAAAATGAAATTGCATTAGACTACACAGATAAAACCTAACTTAAAATTAAGACAAATAATTATACTACACAAATATTTAGTCGGCGAGCGAGCGAGACACTTACAGAGGGAACACAATTGAAAATCGGGGATGTTTGTTTATTTATATATATGTTTGGACGCACGTATGTCATTTTGTATACTTTGACTTTCTCCTATTTTTTGCGTTAGCTCTTTGTTAGACTCCAACCCAAACTTCACTAAACAGAATCCTCTGGCTAAGCGATCATTACCGTAGCATCCTAATATTGAATTGTTTACCGCTCTGAATAAAGGTCCACAATATATTAGTTCAATAAGAAAAAGGGTACATAATATATTACTTTAATTTGGATAGAGGTCCACAATATATCCGTTCACTATGGAAAAGGGTCCACAATAATATTAGTTCAATACGGAAAAGGGTCCACAATATATTAGTTCAATACAGAGAAGTGTCCACAATGTATGTTCAATACGGAAAAGTATCCACAATACTATTAGTTCAATACATAAGTTAAATATGGAAAAGGGTCCACAACACATTAGTTCAATAAGGAAAAGGCTCCACAATAATATATTAGTTCAATATTGATTGCGGTCCTCAATATATCTGTTCAATATGGAAAAGGGTCCTCAATATATTACTTCAATACGGAAAAGTATCCACAATACATTAGTTCAGTACGGTAAAGTGTCCACAATATATTAGTTTAATATGGAAAAAGGTCCACAATATATTAGTTTATGGAAAAGGTGTCCACAATAAATATTAGTTCAATATGGAAAAGGGTCCACAATATATTACTTCAATATGGAAGTGTCCACAATATATTAGTTCAATATGGATTGCGGTCCACAATATACCCATTCAATATGAATAAAGGGTCCACAATACATTAATTCAATACAGAAAAGGGTCCACAATATGTTAGTTCAACACAGAAAAGTGTCCACAATACATTAGTTCAATACGGAAAAGGGTCCACAATACATTAGTTCAGTACAGAAAAGGTCCACAATACATAAGTTCAATATGGAAAAGGGTCCACAACATATTACTTCAATATGGAAGTGTCCACAATGCATTAGTTCAATATGGGAAAAGGTCCACAATATATAAGTTCAATATGGAAAAGGATCCACAATACATTAGTTCAGTACGGTAAAGTGTCCACAATATATTAGTTCAATATGGATTGCGGTCCACAATATACCCATTCAATATGAATAAAGGGTCCACAATACATTAATTCAATACAGAAAAGGGTCCACAATATGTTAGTTCAACACAGAAAAGTGTCCACAATACATTAGTTCAGAACAGAAAAGGTCCACAATATATAAGTTCAATACGGAAAAAGGTCCACAATACATAAGTTCAATATGGATAGAAATCCACAATACATAAGTTCAATATGGAAAAGGGTCCACAATATATAAGTTCAATATGGAAAAGGGTCCACAATATATAAGTTCAATATGGAAAAGAGTCCACAATATATAAGTTCAATATGGAAAAGGGTCCACAACACATTACTTCAATGCAGGAAAGGGTCCACAATACATTAGTTCAGTACGAAAAATGGTCCACAATATATAAGTTCAATATGGAAAAGGGTCCACAATATATAAGTTCAATATGGAAAAGGTCCCCAATACATAAGTTCAATAATATGGAAAAGGGTCCACAATATATTAGTTCAATATGGAAAAGGGTCCACAATACATTACTTCAATACAGAAAAGGGTCCACAATACATTACTTCAGTACGGAAAATGGTCCACAATAAATAAGTTCAATACGGTAAAAGGTCCACAATTTATTAGTTCAATATAGATTGCGGTCTACAATATATCAATTCAATATGGAATAAGGTCCACGATACATTAGTTCAACATGGAAAAGAGTCCACAATATATAAGTTCAATATGGAAAAGGGTCCACAACATATTAGTACAATAAGGAAAAGGCTCCACAATATATTACTTCAATACGGAAAAGGGTTCACAATATATTAGTTCAATACAGAGAAGTGTCCACATGTCAGTTCAATACGGAAAAGTATCCACAATATAATTAGTTCAATACATAAAAAATATGGATTGCGGTCCACAATATACCCATTCAATATGAATAAAGGGTCCACAATACATTAGTTCAATACGGAAAACGGTCTACAATACATTAGTTCAATACAAAAAAGTGTCCACAACACATTAGTTCAATATGGAAAAAAGTCCACAATATAATAAGTTCAATATGGAAAAGGGTCCACAATATATTACTTCAATATGGAAAAGTGTCCACAATATATTAGTTTAATATGGAAAAGGTGTCCACAATAAATATTAGTATAATATGGAAATGGGTCCACAATACATAAGTTTAATATGGAAAAATGTCCACAATACATAAGTTCAATATGGAAAAGGGTCCACAAAATTATACGTTCAATAAGGAAAAGGCTCCATAATATATTAGTTTAAAATGGATTGCGGTCCACAATATATCCGTTCAATACAGAAAAGTGTCCACAATATACTTTATTATGGATAAAGGGTCCACTATACATTAGTTCCATATGGAAAACGGTTCACAATATATTACTTCAATATGGATAAAGGGTCCACAATACACTAGTTCAATACAGAAGTGTCCACAATACATTAGTTCAATACGGAAAAGGGTCCACAATATATTACTTCAATATAGAGGTCCACAATATATCTGTTCAATACGGAAAATGATCCACAATACATTAGTTCAATACAAAAAAGTGTCCACAATACATTAGTTCAATATGGAAAAAAGTCCACAAAATATAAGTTCAATATGGAAAAGGGTCCACAATATATTACTTCAATATGGAAAAGTGTCCACAATGCATTAGTTCAATATGGTAAAAGGTCCACAATATATTAGTTCAATATGGATTGTGGTCCACAATATACCCATTCAAATAAAGGGTCCACAATACATTAGTTCAATACGGAAAAGGGTCCAAAATATATTAGTTCAGTACAGAAAAGTGTCCACAATACACCCGGTTCAGGAATATTTTGCGATAAAACGTACCGAAAATTCCAGGAAACCTGCGACGGAATCGAACCAAATTTAACTGGAAGGCATCGTCTCCCTTATCATTTTACGTTTGCGATCTTTACCATTCCAATTTTCGTTTTACGTTTGCGATCTTTACCGTTGGAATCAGTCGGGCCCTTGCAACAATGGCCCACTACAAGCAATTGAAACTTCCTCCTTTAAAACTCACGATGAGATCCTCTGGTTTAGTGGAAAGAGTTATTGTTCACAGGGGAGCCACTGAGCATACTGGATCTAATCAAGTAGAAAGTTCTGGCAATGCATCTGGATTTGATCCTCAAACAAAAAGCCCTTCTTTGGGGTCTGACCTGGTTGGACCAGGTATTCCAGAATTCTTGGAGCCTACACATCATGAACTTCAATGCAAATCTAGTGTAAGGATGGAGATTAGGAGTAGTCTCTTGAAGAGTTACACAGCATCATACGCAATGCCACAAGGGCAACTCTGTCTTCTGTGTGCTAACCATGCTGAATTATTGTGCGAGCAGTGTGGACCAGCTGTTTTTCTTTGCAAGGAGTGCTTCAACGTGCGGCATGGAGCTATGAACATGTTTCATACACCGAAGGAGTGGAAGGTAACTCTTGCGATTATGCATCACATTAAGATAAACTTGCAGATCGTTTTCTTTCTCCTTCTTCCCTCCCCCTTTTCTCTCCCTACTCCCAAATCAGTAATATTGACAATATGTGGTATTTTTTTTAACCCTTAGCGGCCTGCACTTTGTCTCAATGTAGCAACCCTAATTAAATTCATTAATTATTTTTTGTCTAATGAATTGTAGAATGCCAAAGGCTCTGACAATAACTTGTTATGATGATGATGGAAGGGGTCAAACTTGACAGATTTGTTCAATAGTTAGTTTGCTAAAAAAAATTCCATATTAGTTGACTATCTGTATGTATTAGGATGATCATTATGTTACTGGAAAAGTGAAAGACAGCCACATTAGTGTGATGCCTCATGCAATATGCTCTACCTCTAAATCAACATGTATATGCTGTCTTGATGATCATGGTGAGCAAAGGAAATATTATTATTGTCTGTGTGTCAGTCAAACATGTATTCTGAAAGGTATGGAGCACATGGTTTCAGTGACTAGCTGTGATTGTGAGCCACTAGCTGTAGCGCTAGTCAGAGCAAGGCTCTGGCCAGCTCCTCCTCAGTTCCCGAAGTATGCATTCTCGTTTGACTTGCTGGACTGGGCTGAAGCACTTCTGTTGGAGTGTCACGTTTCTCTGAAGGACTTTTGCAGTGCTCTATATTTCAGATGTCCATATTCAGTAGAGAAGGTAGTTGCTGTTATTTACAGTATTCATTTTTACATACATTATTCTGTTGTTATTTTCTTGTTGTTCTTTATTTGTTTAAATGTTTTGTAGAGGAGAAACATTTACTCAAGTTTAATAGATGCATTTGAGGAATATCGGTAGCTTAAGGTTATTGGCTTAGACAGAATAATTGTGATTGTGTTCTTATATTATTATAGGATTTTTAAGCATGAACTAAGACATCTGGCATACTTATCTCCCGATTTGGACTCCGGAAATATCTGCCCTGCATGTCCTAAAGTATGTGGAAGGTTTTATGTAGTATGGATTTAGTTGTTGTTGTTATTAGGATCAAGGGACTGTGATTATATCTTTGGATGGGATATTTGGACTGCCTAGGAAAAAAGCAGCTGGATTAAGTCATAGAGAACCTGTACATGGTCCACTGTTCTTTTGTGATCAGCATAGTGTGGATGAGTATGTAAATTCTTATTCCATAACCAAGAAAGTGCACATGGTAAATTGCACACATATATTCAAAATAAAGTTATTGTTTGTTTTTGTTAGGATTGTAACAATTTCCTTGCTGGTAGTATGCTACGGAGCACTAGCCGATACAAGGCATTGGATGAAACTGCAGTGTTTGGTGCTGCTTGTCGGCATGAATTTCCGTTGTTGTTTTTTAATCTAAAGCATGGGGAAAGGTCAGTATGTAAGCATCGTAGCTTATTATGTATTATTGTCATTAATATTAATTTAAAAAATTGCAGGTTGTCATATGCCGTGTTTATGCTGGACAAGGTGCTGGAGAAGTTTACTTCTGCTAAACTGTATATTATGTATGACATAGCATGCTCACTTCAAAGGCATCTTGAAGTATGTAGTTGTACCTCTATCATCGTAGTGTGAGAGCTCTTATCTGCTTTTTGTTTGTTTGTTTTTTGTACAATAGAGTTGTGGAAGAACAGACATTCTTGATAGAGTACAGCTATGTCTGCCATCATTTCATAGTTATGGTCATAAGGCATCGTGTCAGGTACATAGCTGCCATGTGTGTATGTTAGGTCAGTGGATAGGATATGAAGTTGGCCTAATGATGTTTCCTTATTTCATTGGGAGTTGTCATGGTTATCATGGGATGGATGTATATGCACAGATTCAGTTTGGTCCACTCAGGTGTGAAGGTATTGGTATGAGTGATGGTGAAGTGATGGAGCGTTTATGGTCCTACTTGCGACCATTCAGTCGAATGACTAAAGAAATGAGGTCATCTCATCGCACAGATGTCTTGGCTCATGCTCTTGTTTACTATGGTCTGAAAAAGAAGAAGAAAATGAGTATGTATATCATTCAATAAAGCATACAATTTAAAATTTTACTATCTCATACAATATAAAATTTAGGTGAAGGAGCTGCTTACAGTAATGAAATTATTAACTTTGTTTATGGGAATATATAAGTAGGGGGGAGCAAAATAGAGTTTTTTTCCGTGTCAGAGGAGGAGATGGCGTGAATTAATAAAAGAGTGAAATAGGATTATTAATAGTCCTGCTTTATTTGATTCTCTGACTAAACTCTTAATTTGTAATGATTATCAAGTTATCTGATAGCTACAATGCTGGGAAGTATGAATGCGATTTGAAGGGGCCATTTTAAGTTACTCTCATTAATAGTACATAATGGTTACAATACAAGCTTGTGGCACTTTTGACCTCCATGCCTATGGGAATAGATAGGACTTGATAGATTGTGTTCCGAGTTCAATCTAGTAGGGGGCAGGGGGAATTTCTTCCCCAAATTCACAAGCTGTGTGCAGTGTGCTGTGTGCTAAGCAAATTTATTCAATTTTCTTCTTCTCTAGCAATGTGGTATACAATATATAGTACTGTATTGGACTAAGAACCCCCTTCCCCACCCACCCCCACTTCTTTCCCACCAATTTCCAGATAGAACCCTGCTATTGTTAGTTCACAATGGTGCAGAGCTAGTGGAGATCTATCCACTAAAGAAGCTCTTATTTTGCTTGAAACCCAAACAAAGTTTTGAAGCTACAAACTTGGCAGTAGAATGCTTGTCAGTACAGGTATAAAAACATTGAAGGAAAATCCTAATTTGATGAAAATAAATACAGACTGGAATGGCATTATTATGGTGTGGAACAGCAAAAAACAACAACAGACTAACAAAATTGTTGAGTGTTGTTTGATATACCCTCTCAGTCTTAGAATCCTTGGGTGGTGAACAATGTCTCATTTCACCCCCCAAATGAAACCCTGTATTATATTGTATTGTGTTTTGACTTGATGTATCAAGTACATTTTCTTTATTCTTTTCCACTGGTTGTTATAACAGAAAATCAACTACTGATTCACTTCAAGCGAGCAAGTGAAGTGCACAATTTGGCAGTGGAAGAGTTCAACAAATTGCCTCAGATTGGAGGTAAATTTTATGTCTTAATTTTTGGACTAGACTTTTTTTGACTCCAAGTATATGTTTAGGCAAGACTATAAACAGTTTGACTGTGCAGCAATGGTTGTCTGAAGAACGTGCTCTTTGTGTCAAGGACTTACATATCAGTGAGTATCTTTGTCTCCATTATTATGTGTGGGAGGATGATAAGCTGTGGAGGGCACCAGACATTAATCACATGATCACAGTTTTTTTTTAAGGTTGCTACACTGTCTTCCAAGTTGTGTGGTTACGCAACTAAACATTTATCATTCTTGATGCCAAGTGTGTCACTCAAGTAAGAGACTAAGCTACTGTAGTGGTGAGCAGCCACACCAATTCATCAGATTTAATTTCTTTGCTCTGTAATATTAAAGCTGGGCTACAGCATATAGCTAATTATTTACTAGCTAGCTAGATATATTAAATTAGTCTGCATAATTTTATGCTCGTGTGTCAGTAACGACAACAACAATAACTGGGTGTGTTCATGAGTAGTTCATATCATGTTCAAATTGTTGTTGTAGTTTTTGTTTTTCTTGCCCACCTTACAGCAATTATTTTAGTCTCAATGGTCAGGGTTTCATCTAGGAATTTTTTCTTGGGGGGGAAGTTAGGACTGCCGGCCACTGCGAGGGGGAAGGTGTGGGAGGGGGGTGTGCCCCCTCCTGTGGAGCGTGAAGCCAAAAATACTTCCAATTTTAAGAACTTTTACAACACTATAAGAGCCTGTCAATTAATGTGTCCATGCTTGACAAGTTGTGGTCACCAAGCTACAAGCTGTGAAGACAGCTGGAGGATGAAAGGTCACTATGCACTGTGTGCAGTGTGCACTAAATAGCAGAGCAGCATGAAGAGGTTTTTGATTCCTCAAGAGCCAGGCAACAGTGCTGGTGCGAATGAAAGTCAGCCAAGTACTTCCAAACGACCACGTCAAATGAGTGAAGGAGGAGGCCCTACTGTAGCTGAGAAAATGAAGATGTACAAGAAAAACCTGAAGTTTAACCCTAAGTGGAAGGATAAATGGTGTTGGATCGACTATTTACCAAATGATGGCATGTACTGTTCAATCTGTAAGAGATTTGGTAAGCCTCCACCATCTGCGCGTGGAGCATGGGTATCTAAGCCAGTTGCTAATTGGGTTAAAGCAACTGAACTCTTGAGGCAACATGAAAGATCAGAATGGCATTTGGCAGCTGTAGAGGTAAAGGCTTTGGCTAGTGTTGCTCAAACTTCGGGGGACATAATTGAAAGAATGTCTGTTATTAGTGATGAAGAGAGAAAAAAGAATCGTAGCCTCATAAAAATATTGCTAAGATCGCTTCACTATCTTGTCATAAATCATTCCCCTCATACAACTATGTTTGATGGCATAATTCAACTTCAAATTGACAATGGAATTGAGCAATTAGAATCACACAAGCAATCCTCTCCTTCCAATGCTACCTACCTTTCAAAATTTAGTACAGCTGAATTTTTGAAGAGCATTAGTTTTCATATAGAAGATAACATACTTGTTCGCTTCAAGAGCAGCCAATTTTACTCTATCATGGCAGATGAAAGCACTGATATCTCTTCAAAGGAGGAATTGGCCATTTGTGGTAGGTGGCTAGAAGATGGTAAAGCTGTGGAGGGTTTTCTAGGTCTGGTTCACGTACATGAAGTTAATGCTGAAGCTCTTACCAAGTACTTGCTTGCATTTCTCCATGACAAAGGCATTTCCCTTCAAAAAATTCGTGGTTTGGGCTTTGATGGAACAAATACTATGTCAGGTGAGAGGAGTGGAGTGCAGAAACATATGAGATCTCTTGTTCCTAGTGCTCTCTATATTCATTGTCATTGTCATAAGCTCCAGTTAGCTGCAGTTTACTCAGCAAATGAACACAATGAAGTGAAACGAGTCTTAGGTACCCTTCTTACTATGTGGAAATGCTTCCATTATTCGCCAAAGAAAGCCGAAAAGTTGGCTGAAATTGAGGCAGTGTTGAATACACCTGAAATAAAGGTTACCAAGCCCAGTGATACACGATGGTTAGCCAGAGAACGTTGTGTCCGTGCTGTCCGACAAGTGCTTCCTGCTTTGGTTAAAACTTTCAAAGAAATACATGCTGAAAGTGGCGATGCCGAAGCATATGGTCTCTCTGTGCTCTTGTGTACCTACAAGTTTGTTGCATGCTTATACATGCTCTGTGATGTTCTCCATACAGTAGCCAAACTACAGGGAGGTCTTCAATCCAAGGATCTTGATCTTTCAGTTGTACCAGTGATGGTGCAAACCACTACTGGCAGATTAAGGGAGTTGAAAGATAATCCCAGTTCTAGTACTTGATTCAAAGACCACTCCCTGGTATTTTCAGACCCAGCACAGCTAGGAGAACTTGATATTGAGATTACAGAGTTTGATAAGGAAACCTTCATTCAGACTGTATATAAACCTTATATTCAGAGTGTTATTGACCATATAACATCCAGAATGAGATCATCTGATGTATTTTCAGCATATTCTATATTCAACCCTCGTCATTTGCCAGAAGAAGAAAAAAATTTATCTACGTATGGGTCAGAAGAGTTAGAACTTCTAACTAACTACTATGGAAAGCCTCAAACCGTGTCTTTTCAGTGCACTACTGGCACTTCAGTACCTGATGTTAATCCAGAGCAAACAGAGGCTGAATGGAAAATATTTCGACGAATGATGTTCACAAAGTTCAAGAACAGCACAGCTAAAGAAGTAATCAATGCTCTTGTATCTAATACTACTCTTGGCTCTGCTTTTCCCAACCTTGTCACATTAGCCACAATAGTTTCAATCCTGCCAGTGACTACAGCAACAGTTGAGAGGAGTTTCAGCAACATGAAATTAGTCAAAACGAGGTTGAGGAATCAGCTTAGTGACAACACTCTAGATCAGGCCATGAGAGTCTGTATTGAGGGACCAGAAAGACTAAGCAATGAAAGCTTGGAGGCTATTATAGATCACTGGAAGCAGCAAAAAACACGCAGATTACTTGTGTAATCATTATTTAATGTTGGCTATCGTAATAATATTATTAATTTTTGCAACTAATCTTGGGGGGGGAAGTTGGGTTCATTTGGGGGGGAAGTTGACCAGTTTGGGGGGGAAGCTTCCACTGCGCCCCCCCCCTTAGATGAAACCCTGATGGTGATCTTATGAGTTTTCATGCATCACTGGAACTAATCTCACTATACTCATTTTACTACTATATATTAACTTTTTGTTAGAAAGCTGTTCTTGACTTATGCTTAAGCGCTTTCAGTGCAATACATATGTTGTATCAAACAAACAGGAATAGCTTTGGGTGCAGCCATATACAAGGCCGTAGCAAGCGGTCCGACTACTCCGACCTTGGTCGGACCACTTTTGAGCTGAAGAAGGGTGTGTCATATTTTTTGCGCATGCGTAATCTAGGGGAATGCAGCTGTAATTTTCAGGTCCTGTGCAAGGTAGTTATGGCTTCATCTTCATCTCTTTCAGAGGATGTATCGAGCAGGTTTACAGATTTTCCTGATAAACCTCATCAGCCTCTGAACTTGGACTATCCCAAGAGAATGTTCGGGAAGAAAACGGTAGTGGAGCGGAAATTTCAGGCGAGTTGGTATTCTCAATGGCCTTTCTTCATTATGAAGAATCTTCAGATCAAGTATTCTGCCATACCTGTGTGATGGGGTTCAAACTAAAGCGTATGCGGACTAACTCAGCTGATTCAGCTTTTGTAAGTTCAGATTTCTACAATGAAAGGAATGGCTAGCTAAACTAGCCAGCTCACTAATTGTTTGAGATATCTTTAGTATGATGCAAATTTAATGTATTAAAAGAATGTAGATGCCAAAGTCCTAGCTAATTTGGATCTCATAATTTGCGATATTATGACACTGGCATTATGCATCGACAATACTTAGCAATATGTGAATGTTTCTCTTTATAGCTGCAGTAATCGCAAACTTGATCATTATTTCATGCATGAATTCATTATGTCCATTTAAGTAATTAACTAATGTTTTATAACTACATTGGAGAATTAATTTTAATAGCCAGTTTAATTGGAAAATACACTTAAGCTATTTATTAAATATAGCTATTGTTAAATTTGATTCCTTTCTTCATTAGGTGACACGTGGATTTTCAAATTGGAAGGAGGCAAGAACTGCTTTTAAGAATCATGAAAAGAGTGCTTCCCACAAAGAGGCAGTAGAAACTATGGTTACAATTCCATCTACAACTAAGGATGTCAGTGTGATGCTGTCTAAGCAATTTGGAAGCCAGAAAGTGAAGAATCAGCAAGCACTATACCATATTATCTCTTGTATTAGATATTTGTGCCGTCAAGGACTCTCAATTCGTGGAGACAAGGATGAAACTAATGGGAATTTACAGCAGCTACTGCGCATGAAAGCTGAAGAGGTACTAACCTAAAAGATTGGCTACGTAGAAAGGAGAATGTTTACACTAGTCCTGACATCCAGAATGAAATTATTAAGCTAATGGGCCTTCAAATATTAAGAAATATTACTTCAGAACTACAGTGTTCCCCTTTTCTTGCTATTATGGCAGATGAAACCACAGATTCCTCAAACACTGAACAAGTTACATTGTTTTTTCGAAGTGTAAGTGATGATTTTGAGGTCCAAGAAGAATTCATAGGTTTGTATCATGTTCCTTCTATTGATGCTGCAACTTTGAGCTCAGTTATTCAGGATGTCTTTGCAAGAATGAACTTGAGCCTTGGAAAACTTCGCGGACAGTGCTATGATGGAGCAAGTTCTATGAGTGGAAGCAAGAGTGGAGTAGCCAAAAGAATAAGTGATTTAGAATCTAGAGCAGTGTTCACACACTGCTATGGTCATGCTCTGAATTTAGCAGCCTGTGACACCATAAAAAAGATTAAGCTATTAAAAGATGCCCTGGAAGTTACTTACGAAGTTACTAAGCTGATTAAGTATTCTCCTCGAAGGCAACAAATATTTTATCAAGTGAAGGAAAACATGAGTTCCAGTTCTGATAGTCCGGGAATTCGAGTTTTGTGTCCTACTCGGTGGACAGTGAGAGCTGAGTCACTTGGAAGTGTGGTGAAGAATTATGAAGTATTAATGCAGACATGGGAAGAAGCTGCAGAAATAGTTAAAGATTCTGAAACAAAGGCCAGGATCAGAGGAGTTGCTGTACAGATGAAATCATTTAATTATGTATTTGGAAACTTATTGGGGGAAATGCTTCTTAAACATGCTGACAACCTGAGCAGGACTCTGCAAAGCAAAAGTCTATCAGCTGCAGAAGGGCAGACAATAGCAGGTATGACAGTTGATACGCTTAGTTCTTTACGAAATGATGCTTCTTTTGATTTGTTTTGGGCAAAGGTAAATGATAAAGCTACTAAATTGGGTGTTAACGATCCTCAGCTTCCACGAAAAAGAAAACCTCCTGCAAGGTATGATGATGGTCTGTCACAGGCTGAGTTTCATGACAATCCTAAGTCTTATTTCAGACAAATATACTTCGAAGCTTTGGACTTGATAATTTCCTGCATCACTGATCGATTTTCTCAGCCGGGTTATGAAATCTATAAATCTATTGAATCAGTTCTGAGTAAAGCTTGTAACCAAGAAGATTTCACACCTGATTTGGATGTTGTCTGTGACTTTTATAGAGATGATTTCAATAAACAATTACTGCAAACACAACTGGAAGTTTTAAAAGCACATTGTAAACATAATTCATCTTCTAGCTTTCAGTCCATATTTGATGTGAAGCAGTATTTTCTGTCATTGTCTTCTGCTCAACTGTCCCTATTATCTGAAGCAAAGCGGCTTTTGCAGTTAATGCTAGTTATGCCAGCCACAAATGCCTCGTCGGAGAGATCCTTTAGTGCACTTCGGCGTGTGAAGACATACCTCAGAGCTACAATGAATCAGGATCGTCTGAACTATTTAATGCTGTTACATATACACAAAGAAAGAACAGATAAATTGGATCTTAAATTAATAGTAAATCAGTTTATTGGAGAGTCACAACATCGATCTAGCATTTTTGCTAAGTATTTCTAAATCATTCAAACTTTCAAATATTCATTCGTATCACCTATATAATTTAATTCATTATATTTGATAATTAAAATGAAACTGTTTATAATTTCGCCAAATTTATGTCATTGTGTGTACACATTTTATATACCACACCTACTTCCAATGGAAACCACACCTATTTTGCAAAACCACACCCACTTCCTGGTCTGACCACTTTTTAGGTGCTTGCTACGGCCTTGATATATATACTGTATTCAGTTTTTCTAAATACAATTCAGCCCTAATTTTATTGCCCAAGTAAAGTAAATTAGATCATTGATTAAGGAACTATTTGTGTACACACTACATTTATGTAATTGTTGTTAATCCTCATTGCACATGCGCGTGAGGATTACAGTCGTCTATTTGTCATTCATTCTGTCTCTCTGTCACTCTGTCAGCAGCCGATCTTGAAGATGGTGGACTTTTATGCCTTGATGATTGAGTCCCTTTAATTTGCCCCTTTTTTTTGCATTTTGGCTTAATTTTTTAGTAAACGAGAGAAAAGGCGGACACTACTGTGAGTGCTGCTATGTGGCCTCGCGCATTCATTCATTTTCCTGCATTTTGAATCACATGTGCCCACGTGAGCGTACAAATTTTACTGCGCTTGGTTCAGATCTGTTATTTGCGCATTCTATAGTTCCAGTGTTGGGAAGTCTGTGCTGCTGGACGTGTGCTTTTTTCATCAACTGTAAATATGCCTGCTCTACAAAAAAATGCCCCAAGTGTTTGTGTAGCGTACATGTCAAAAGTCCAAATGTTCCTGCAGGGTTTTTTTTCTACCAAGCCAAGGTTAATACTAAAGTCAGAGAATGCCATACCATATGGCTGAGTGTTAACCGATTACTGGCCAAATACGCAATTTTGCGTACCTCCGTATTTTGTCCCCGAAAAGCCAAATACGCAATTCTGCGTACAAGAAAGGGGGTAATAACTATCTGCCTACAGCTGCATACCTGAATCTACCAGTTATCTGTCATTGCATCTCAGGTTTGTAATGTAGTATAGCTATCTGTACAGCATATCTACAAGTGTGGTTACAATATAAAATTTATCAGATAAACCTTTTATAACAAGAACTATATTTCATGATTATTTGATACTTTGAGTTATGCTGCAATGATAGCTTAAGTCTTCTGGAGAAGTTTATTGATTCTACCGTGGATTCAGGACTCCAAAGATGCAGGAAACACAAGAGTATCTCCAATTTCCAAGCTGATCCATAACTTTGGAATATTAGTAGTATTGTAAAGTTCATAATATACCTGGAATATATAAAAAGAACACAAGAATGTCACAGAGTGACTTATTAATGATTAAAGTTGATATCATTGGCTAAATCTGGATGTTTTCATTCTTACTAATATAAATCTGAAAATGGCGTGTGTTTTGTTTCCTAACAATTCACCTTAATAAGTTGCTGTTAGTGTCCATTCTTGCGTCATTCATAACCATTACTCAAATCTCTGAACTAGTCTTCTATTGTAAGCTCATAACTAGCGTAGTGAAACTAAGCAACGCGAAGTGGCACCCGAAGGACGCTACGAGATACAAAAAATTTTCGTAGCCTTAGGCGTCCTCCCATCCACTGTCGAAAACTGGAGCGCACAGGACTTTCAATCCATTGAGCAATAGCAAGAGCAAGCTTTTACCAGCGGCTGATCAATAGAAACTTTATGTCCAGGACCGATTGTTTCTCCGCTACAAAGTCAGAAAGTTGCTTCTCCAGTAAGGGTTACTTCCGGCGGAAAAAAATACGGCGGCTCGCGGCACTGCGGTTAAGTAATAATTCGGCCGGTAATCGGTTAAGCACATAAAAGAGCTTTAGAAATTGTGGATTAGTCTCAGGAGCTTAGAATGGCTGATTGTAAGTGTCATGCCCATAAAAATATCCCTTATAAATGAAGAATCCCAGAGATGCAACAGGCCAATGCTAAATGCCAAGCCTGTAAGACTACAGTTGTCCACACTAAGCCATAGCTATTACAGCTAGCTAGATGAATTAAAATTCATAAATAGAACAAAACTATTGTTATAAGCTGAAAATTAAGAACTTTTTTTTCAACAGCAGTGACTCCTTTTGCAAATTATTACTTCTTTTTTTTAAACTAACACAGAGGGCTGGCATAGCCCTAGGTATTTATTTATTTATTATTTTCGTTTTTTTTATTTATTATGTATCATTTTATTTAATTCTACATGTTTGTTTGTCTGTTTGCTTATTATTTATGTTTTTATTGCAGATACATTACCTGAATGGAAGCGAGACTATTTTCATATGTTGAGTTCATATTATGCAATAAGGTTTGTGTAATTCGTGCATGTTGTAACTATGTTACGCATCATTTAATGATCACTCACCCTATCACTGTATATGTAATACTACATAATTTTTGTGGTCATCAAATATCTGATTGCCCTACAAGCTCAATTGCCCTAGCTCCATTGCCCTGGTACTAGCCCTAGCTCCATTGCTCTAGCTCCATTGCCCTAGCTCCATTGCCCTAGCTCCATTGCCCTAGCACTAGCCCTAGCTCCATTGCCCTGGAACTAGCCCTAGCTCCATTGCCCTGGCCCTAGCCCTAGCTCCATTGCCCTGGAACTAGCCCTAGCTCCACTGCCCTGGAACTAGCCCTAGCTCCTTGCCCTAGAACCTAGCTCCATTGCCCTGGCACTAGCCCTAGCTCAGCCCTAGCTCCATTGCCCTGGAACTAGCCCTAGCTCCATTGCCCTGGCACTAACCCTAGCTCCATTGCCCTGGAACTACCCCTAGCTCCATTGCCCTGGAACTAGCCCTAGCTCCATTGCCCTGGCACTAGCCCTAGCTCCATTGCCTTGGCACTAGCCCTAGCTCCATTGCCCTGGAACTAGCCCTAGCTCCACTGCCCTGGAACTAGCCCTAGCTCCATTGCCCTGGCACTAGCCCTAGCTCCATTGCCTTGGCACTAGCCCTAGCTCCATTGCCCTGGAACTAGCCCTAGCTCCATTGCCCTGGAACTAGCCCTAGCTCCACTGCCCTGGAATTAGCCCTAGCTCCTTGCCCTGGAACCTAGCTCCATAGCTCCTTGCCCTGGAACCTAGCTCCATTGCCCTGGCACTAGCCCTATGCTCAGCCCTAGCTCCATTGCCCTGGAACTAGCCCTAGCTCCATTGCCCTGGCACTAACCCTAGCTCCATTGCCCTGGAACTAGCCCTAGCTCCATTGCCCTGGAACTAGCCCTAGCTCCATTGCCCTGGCACTAGCCCTAGCTCCATTGCCCTAGCTCTATTTCATTGGTTTGAATATTTACATATTTTATTAATTACACAGAGAAAGACTGCCAGAAAGTGGTTGTTCAGAGAGAGAGTCTTTATATCAAGAACTTACAGGGTAAGTGGTAATCATTGAATCTCCATTATCATTAGTTCAGTCAGTACTTCATTGAATATGATATTTGCTTTAGTGGGTGCACATGTCTATGTCTGTGTGCATACATACATACATACATACATACATACATACTTACATACATACAGTTCGTCCAGCTTAAAGAGTAGAAAGTTCTGTTTTTTGTTAATTGTTCTTTAAATGTATACATGTGTGGTCTGATTGATGTCAGGAAGCTGAAACTTCACACACACACAAATTAATATATATTGAAATTGATTATGTTTTAAAAAATTGTGGTTTGTGGTCACAACTGTGGTAATAGATAGAAGAAATGACCCTATAAATGGAGGATATTTTTGATGTTTTTAAGCCAGAAAAAGAGTAAATTGAATTCGAGTGTCTAAAGATTTTGCAGACTGAATCTATGGCTCATTAATTTGATTTGTACCAAATTTTTTTAATACTATTTTACTTATTTTTTATTTCATTTTTTATAAAAAACTAAACTCCCCAAATGCTTTAAGCTGGTAATTTTGCAATTTTGAAGTAAGTGTCTTGGGAATTTAATATAAAATACAGTCGAACCTCCCTACAACGGGACTCCGAGAAGCGGTCAGACTCTCAACAACGGTCAGACCGTTGGGAACGGAGTATTTTCTGCATGTATGTAATGGATTTTTTGACTCCAAGTAACGGTTGACTCTCTACTCCGGACAACGGCCAAGTTGTGTGCCCCAAAATGTAATGTCTTGTACAAAATTAACTTCTTGGGACGGCCAGTTAGCCACACCCAACTTATTGATGCCGCCATTTTGCCTAGCCTTTCAATTTTAGCTTGCCACGCCTAACTAATTATGACTTGTGTGCCTTTCAATTTAATAAAAGACAATACTAAATGAATGCTAATACTAATTTTACATTCATTACAGATGTCTCTCTATTAACTAGTTCT
>WLWD01002703.1_pt1 | contig 74217 bp, 52 predicted proteins | sample 6712731 | NCBI WGS metagenome assembly WLWD01 (sample SAMN12718690, study PRJNA576275) | sponge metagenome | isolation source: marine sponge | host: Mycale hentscheli | place: New Zealand: South Island, Marlborough, Capsize Point | collected 2014-11-01
CAATCTCTGGTCAAATGATATAGAATTGATTCCTAATTATAATTACTATGGAGCCTAAGTTTCTACTACCAGTCCTCATAGCTACCAAAGAAGCAAAAGTAAATACTGATATTTGGAAATGTTAATAGCAGTATTTTTTAGGTTCTGAAATGGGGCAGATTCTGAACGTTTTGTGAAGGCTGGATCGTGTGCAGGACTCAAGGCTATTTAAGTTTGGGCCGACAAAAATTCTGAAATTTCGACATGTAGTATCTCATAAAGAATAATAAATTATTTTGTCAGGTCAAAGAGCAACATCTACTTCGTTCCTATATTTTTCCCCCCTTGGATAAAAGTTCAACTAATTTTGGTCTCTTCTCAGAAATTGGTCCTTTCTCAGAGGTTCTTTCATAATAATGTCAATATTTGTGATATTGAGTTAGGAAAATTGAATTAAAAATCCATTCATTGATTGATGCATTTCTTATTGCAGTTATCTGAATGGTGTCCTGATGACAAGCATCTTACAAGAATTTTTTCTTCTGAAGTCTCAATTGCCTTCTTGTGGCTACTGGTAGCTAACTTAGCTATTTCTCCACCACATTTATCTACTTAGATAAGGATGTGCTGCCACTGGAGATGCAATTTTTTGTAAAAAAAAACTTTCCAGAATAAGGGGGTTGTTTGAGGCAGCATTTGCAACGAACCACACCAGTCTTTATTTTGGTAGCAAGCCAGGTGATTTTTTCCTAGTAGCACTTGCTGTCCTGTGGATATTATTTCCTGCACTTTTTTCAATAAAGATTAAATAGAAGCATCAAACTTTCAGCAAGCATTTAACAAAGACTTTTTGTCCCAGACAAAATTGGATACTGTAGGAGTAGGTGTGGTCTTTGGTTGCTCGTAGAGGGGAAAATGTATTTATTATGAGCAGGATGTGTCCGAGAAATTGGTCGCTGGAGGTGATTGCTTCTCAGAGGTTCTAAATGCACTATATTTGTTGTAGTTGTAATCGGGGGCGCATGATTTGGTCTCTCCAGAGAGGTCGGTCGCCTCTCGGAGGGGTCGTTAATAGAAGTTTTACTGTAGTCTAAAGTGATGTGTATTCTAAGAGTGTGACATGTAGTCTAAAGTGTGACATGTCTGAATGTGTGACGTGTAATCTAGATTAGACTGTGTTTTCTTATTTTTTGGTGCAACAGTGTGTTTTCCAGGAAAATGTTACAGTTTCATCAATAAGACTAATTTATTAATCTTGAATGGGAGTGACAATTAGACTGAGCAGCTTAAAATATAATTGTATCAATTCTTAGAAATAGCAGAATTACGTAAACATTGTTAAGTACTTACATCACTGTTGACAGTAATCATGTTGGTATTAAATAAAGCTGGAGCAAGTACTATCTGGTTATCCTGGCTGGACTATCTGGTTATCCTGGCAGGACTATCTGGTTATCCTGGCAGGACTATCTGGTTATCCTGGCAGGACTATCTGGTTATCCTGGCAGGACTATCTGGTTATCCTGGCTGGACTATCTGGTTATCCTGGCAGGACTATCTGGTTATCCTGGCAGGACTATCTGGTTATCCTGGCAGGACTATCTGGTTATCCTGGCAGGACTATCTGGTTATCCTGGCTGGACTATCTGGTTATCCTGGCAGGACTATCTGGTTATCCTGGCAGGACTATCTGGTTATCCTGGCAGGACTATCTGGTTATCCTGGCAGGACTATCTGGTTATCCTGGCAGGACTATCTGGTTATCCTGGCAGGACTATCTGGTTATTATTGTATTCCCATGGCTATTATAGCTGTACGTTCCTCTAAAACCAATAGGGAAGGTCAAAGCAGCTGCTGTAGTTCGTTGTGGACCAATAGCTACTTAGAGTCTATTGCAACCAAGTTTACATGAGTCACCACCCAAAATTATCAGCCCACTGATTTCTGGATAATTGGAATCACATCTAAATACCTAGTTACCATTCAGGATGAATATCCAGATCCGGATATTTGTTCCAGCTCTAGTAATAAAATATTTTTTAATTCATGAAAAAATTGACAAAAAGTAGAAGTAAAAAGTGCTTGTGAACTATTGTAAGTGGCATTAGTACAAGGAAAGTGGTAAATTGTGAGGAATACAAACTATATCAGCTGATAGTATTAATTAAGACCTAACAAGAGCAAAATATATAAACTAAAAATAAAGAGATTAAAAACTGAGATAAAAGTAAAGAGAGTAACTGAAATAAAAATAACGATTTCAAACTGAAGTAAAAATAGCCTATACAAAGTTATTTCCGTCCACTACACAACCTTTATTTTGGTAGTACTGAATTAAACTTTCCCAAGTTTTGTCAAATGATAACATTTTCTGATTCCCTAAAGTCATAAAATAAACCAAGTTACAAGTGTCACCAACAATTATATAATCCATTGTCTTACCAACAATAACTAAGCCGTATTTGCTTCTTGTAATGGCCACATTAATTCGATGCCTATCAGTCACAAACCCGAGGTTTTCATTTTGCCACTTTCTGTCATGACACACTTGATGAAAATGTTGCATTTTAGCTTTCGGTTTTGAACGAACCATAGACAAAATGACAAAACCATATTCATCTCCTGCAATAAAAAATTGTACAGCTATCATTCTAATAATAATATATATATATATAGCTATATATATATATATTATATAATATATGTATACATAATACGTATTACATGAGTCAGAGTGTGATATGGCAAAATATTTCACTACCAGAGTGAAAATAAAGCCTGACAACCGTGAAATATCTTGAGTTATTTCACGTATCATGTACCTAAAGATATCATTGTGAAGATATATACCTAGGGTGGAATGAATACCTATATTATACATTTAAATTCCTATTTGTATATTATCTCACTAGCTACAATGTTACAATAATAACACAAATTATTAAGTACAAAGTGTTAATGTATATTGTTTCTGTAGCTATACTTTGTTGTCAATACATATCGGTCTATACATTCTAAAATTCTACTTATACTGAAGTAATCACCTTGGCTTTCAGATATTGTAGCCACAGTTAGCTCGGACTTCCAATCCCCAGCATATTCTTCCTCAATTATATTTTTTTGAGCAGAATAAGGTGTTAAAATTGCAATCTCATTCAAAGCAATTCTATGTCTCCTGTGTAAGACTTGAACAATTTCAACCTGTAATAACCATGAGAACAACAATGACAAATACAACAATAGCAATCATCACACCTACTCCAAATAAGAAAATTAACTTGATATAAACTAAATTTTTCCATTTAAATGCATAGACTTGTTACATAGTTAGTTTTACCACTTTTGTAGCCTCTTCATTATTAAATTTGGATCCAACCCCTACTGCTGTGCCTTCAATTGAACCAGTCATAGCTTCTTCTTCCTTTCCAATGACATTGCAAAATACTATAGGAAATTCCACACCCTGGGGCCAGAATTGGTAAAGATTAGCTTGACTGCAAACTCGGTTCTTTACACAAGGCGGGGTTTCTAATTGCTGCCCATAGAATTCCGCAGATGGAAAATCACTAATATTTTCATGCTGAAAATTGAACAAATATATAATACACCAATGGGTTTAAACTTTAAAATTGTTGCTGAGATGGTAACAAAATTTGTTACTTTTCACTACTACATTATTCTAATAGTATATTTCCCATTAAAAATGTATGGGAAAAATCACTGCTCAATTGAAATCACATGGTGAAAGTGAAATGGCATGGAAACTAAGTGGAAACTAAGCGAAACACCACAGTAGCTTAGTGAAATAATACGGGTAAGTGCGCAAGCGTGCAGCCTTAACCTTGGAAAGGAACAGTTTCAGTAGTTCCTAGTTGGAGACAATGTCATTGTTTACCACAGAAGCTCTACCCATATTAGACGGAATGTTTTTCGATAGAGTAGGAGGAGCCATAGGTTGAAAATGAAGTTCCAGCGGAAGCTGACGTTGAAAAACGGAGATAGAGAGGGAATGATACAGTGTAGCTACAAGTGCAAAGGAGTTTTCAAAAAGCTGGCCTACTATTAGTGAGTGATAGCATGGGTAACCTGTGATATTGGGGATCAATCTCATAAAGCAATTGAAACAGCACTCAGCTTTGCCTTGTGCTATTTCAATCGTGTTACTTATACTATTAACCCCGAATAGCACAGTTACCCCTGCTATTACTCATACAAATTGAGTTTATAATATAACTAATAGACTTGGTTACCCAATAGTTCATTTTAAGTCACTCAGCTATTAACAGATTAACAAACAGTACAGCTACCTATGCAAACAAATGTCACTATCATTACATTGTTTGACGTGCCATCTATTGCATCTTTGCTACTCCCCACATAATATAGTATAGTTCAGGGCCGTAGTACGAGTAGTATGACTGTGATCGAACTTAGGAAACAGAATTGTTTACTATTTTTTAAACTGGTAGAGATCATTGATTGTAGTGTGGCCAGGACCTTCCCTTATGAGCACTTGTAGTGTAGCACTTCTAGTCAGACCACCTTAGCTACATTGTTGCTATTTCTATTCTAAAAATGTATGTAGTAGAACAATACATTGGCTGTGCCTGGATGCTGCAGCTAAGCATTTTTTTCGTTTGGGGAAATTTTTTTTCCTGCATCATGTCATCCTTGAGCGCCTATATGCACTTGTACTAATAAATAACGTTTTTAGCTCGTATAATAACTGGAAGAAAGTCACTAAATGCTTCAATGGAACATATGAATGTTGTTTTCATATTTTCGGAATGTTCACATAATATACTTTGTTTGATCTGTACATAATCATATTCACATTATATCTATTTGCTAAATCACACATACTTACTGGTAACTTAATAACCCCACTTCCTGTCATTACTTATTCAAATCAACTGACTATAGCCTGTACATTTTTAAGCATAAAATTGCTAAGAGATTCCAACAGATATTATAAACATTTTACCCCATTGAGAGTCAAGTTAATGTACATTGATGAAAATCAAGTTTTGCATTAGTCAATGAACAGTTGGAAATTCGCTTGTAAAAAGTCGACTATATAGACCAATACAGTGGCTTTATAAATTGGCAATAAATGATAGCAAAAGGATCTCCAGACATGAATACTAAAATTTGGGTATTTATCCCAAGACTGTGTTTAGCACTACCAATATCTTAACATGCACTTAAAATGGTCAAGCGAGCCCTACTACAGTTACATCAGTGTTGATATAACACTAATAATACCTAAAATCTCCATGAAAAATCCAACGTCAGCTTTTCTCAATCCCTGATTAAATATAGTTTAAGATTTTCTTAATCATGTCTAACAGTGTCTTCCTATCCTATTCACTCACACTCACTCTCCAAATACATATTTTGCAGAAGTTAACAACTTCACTTCAACAATTTCGCTCACCATTCTATATTGTGTTGTCAAATTAATGACAAATTCTTGATGATATCGGGCATATCTTTCAAACAGAGAAATTGTAAGACCTGCAAATCTAGCCCTTTTGTATGAAATAACTGGTTGAAGCTGAGAATTATCTCCAATGAGTACAACGTGACTGCAGTAACTGATTGGAGCTAGTGTTTCTGGTTCAGTGGCCATACCAGCTTCATCCACAATGCAGTCTATGGGCTGTCCTACTTTTTTAAGGCGAGCACCTGATACTTCACTGCAAGTACAAAAAACTATGTCAAAATATCTGGACAATACAACCGCTTCTGCTTTATTTTGCAAATTTCTGTATTCTCTCAGAAATGATGCACTAGGCTCAGTCGTTGTATGAATTTCCTTCAATTTAGCTTCCTTGGCAACGAATGCCATAATAGCTGAATTCCCTGATGTTCTGTCTCTTATCAATGTGTGTAGAGCGTACTTCAATCCCCATTGCGGGCACTTGTAACTGGAGCTTTTTCTGGCATATGGTACTATTGGAATATACGGATGATCCTTGCTTTCAATTATTCTACCGTATATTCGCAGCACTTTAAAACTTGTCTTGCCACTGTCCAATAAATTGACAATTTTTTCTGGAAAATAATCAATTTTAAATGATTAATACAATAAGGCCACACCAAATTAATTTGTTGTTGCTCGGGCGAACTAGGCTGAGATGTAGGGTCGGTAGGTAGGGGGGAAAAAACAAAAAAAAAACATGAATATCATTAAAAAAAATCAAGAATATCATTAATTAACGTGTCAATATTACTTTATTGTTCATTCGACTCGACGTCTTTTCACATTGTTTGGGTGAGAAACTTTATTAGTCCAATTGCAGTTGTAGGTGTCCAAGAGCTTGATTGGAGCATCCAAGGAACTATATGTGCTGGTTCAACTATCCTTTCATTGGAAGAAATTAGAACCTTGGAGAGAGTTTCACTGTTAAAGTCACTGCCAAGACCCTCAAATACAGATTCGGCAGGTGAAGCAGAGCGGACCGAGGTTACCGGCCAGGGAGTGGGAGGATCTACTGGCATTAGGCCTACGCATGCGCGGAGCGCTGCAGGGCCAGGCTATAAGGACCTCATGCAGTGGGAAGCATCATTTAGAGTTTAGTAAAAATAAGAAAGCATGAGTAGTAAGAACGGTGAAAGGACCACCAGACAGTCAGGGAAAGCAACGGGCGAAGCCCGAGATCGCGAAGTCAGAGAGCGCGAGGAGCCTGTCTCCAAAAGGAGGAAAGAGGCTTCGAGTTCTGAGGGGGAATCGGACAGCGAGGAGGAACCCAGAGTTGGGATGAGAGAGATCAGAGGAGTGATCATGTCCAATGCTGTCGCGATTAGAAAGGTGCAGGACCAGGTAGAGGCGCTGTCTGGGGCCGTTCTTAAGCTAGCGAATCCAAAAGAGGGTAAGTTGGTGGATAGGGTACCTACGGACCAGCAGGGGGTGTATCTTGCTGGGTAGGCTGGGGTGAGCAGTATGTACAGTCAGGGATGGGTTAGGCAAGCTGGAAGAGCTGAGACAAATGTTCCTGACGCTCACCTCCGTACCGGTGTAGGTACGTGATCAACCGAGCTATATGGGCTTTGTGGAAGCAGCCAGTGGGCGAGTGTCAGGAAATTGTGAGTTCAGACACTGGGTGCGGTATGAAGTGATGAACCGTGGAGCAAGTTCGGTTCGGGGTAGTTAGGTACACTGGGCGGGTGGACTCATGCTTAGGAACGTAGTGTAGTTAGGGCTGGTGGCCGGGAGTGAATCCCACGCAGAGTTGGGGGCAGACGGTCAGTATTGTCCTAGACGTGCCTTAGCACGAAGGGATGGGACCGTGCCCGAGTGGCTCGAGGAGGCATGTGGCTCCCAGAGGGTGCAATAGGGTTGCACGAGTGGCCTGGTGGGGCAACGAAGTACCTGCATAAGGGGACGGTAGAGTAAGTTGCTGGAGATAGGCAACGAAGTACCGGCGTAAAGGGAAGCAGGTAGAGTAATTGCCAGGTGATTGCAACGAAGTACCTGCAAGTTGGGCAGGTAGAGTAGTTGCCAAGTGTATAAGTTAAGGCACGGCTGCAAGGGTACCCAGGAGTTGGGTGAGATGCCCGAGTGAGAAGTTGGATGTGCCAGGTAGAGATCAAGTGTAGGGCTGCAGGGAACGGGTGCCCGAGGGTATGGGCATTGGAACGTTCTAGATTGCCAAATGCCCGAGGAGGGACCATATGTGGGATGGTGAATGGGTACCGAGGCCATGGGGCACAAAGTCGTTCTCAGATATCACAATATATGGCCGGGCCTGGGGGAAAGACAATGGGAGAGTGAACGGGTGTTCTAAAGGACGCCTAGTGGTTCACCAAATGGTTGTCTATGTATGCAGGCGGGTTGGAGAGTCTGGCGAGAGTAGCCAGAGAGAAAGGGGCCCGTGTGGAGGCAACAGGGGCTGGTGGGGACGACAGTTCAGTGAAGTCGTTGGGAGGCCAGAGAGACCCCAAAGAGAATAAGGAGGCCAAGAAGGACGTGGGGGTGGTCCACTTCCTAAAGAACCAGCCTCCGTTGGATAAAAAGACAGTGGAAAAGATCAGAGAGGGTGCCTTCGTGGAGTTCGCCATGTTCCCTGTGTTTGATGATGGCCCAAGTGTGACTGGGGGTCTGAGACTGGATGGTGGTGATCCCGACGACGGAGGGTCGATCGGGGCCACGAGCAAGAGAAAGAGCACCATGAAGGAGATTCCTGATCTGGCGACGTGGAGCACTTGCTTCACCTTGTTCAATCTGGCATGGGCCACGGGAAACGCCGACATGTGGATCCCGCTGGCAGCCTACAGGGAGGTGATCTTCAGGCTGGCAAAAAGACACCCGTGGGCACAAGTGGTCAGGTATGACCGGAGATTCAGGAGAGAAGCTGCTGGAAGGAATGACGTGGTGTGGGGCGAAGAGAACTTTCCCCTGATGTTAGACGTCACTCACTCTTCGCAACCCACTAGCAGTGAAACGAAGCCTGGTGGGGGATTTGCGTCGAGAAGGGCTGACTCCAAGAAGAGAGGAACGTGTTTCCGATTTAACAAGGGGGAAGGCAGATGCAACTACGGACAGCAGTGCCGGTTTAACCATGTTTGTGCCACCTGCGGGGGAGAGCACCCGGCAGCAGTATGCAAGACTACAGACAAGTCGTCTTAATGTGGGGACCTCGCATCATTGTTCACGTGTCATCATATTGTATTATTGTTTGGTGATCATTGCTCATCTGTTTACTGGGTCACCGATGGGGTGCAAGTAGGCAGTCAAGGACTGCAGAGTTGGGCGAGTGTCTGGGCGAGTGTCAGTAGTAGTAGAGGGTAGCGGAGCCGGGATGGTAGCTAGAGCGGGAAGGATACATAGGGGCGGATTGGGGTAGTTAGAATGCATGCCGTAGATAGAATACACACACGTAGTTAGGGTTGGAAGTGTCTCGGTACGGAAGGGCTTCAGCTTGTTATTTTGCTGTTGCAGGGTACCGTTTCACAAGTCAGTTGTTGGAACTCGAGAGAAAGTCGGAGGGCTCGAGTAGCAAAGTGCTGCAGGGAGCAGAGGAGGTGGTCACCCCTCTGAAGTGGCAGCAGTGGGAAAAGGACCTGGGGGAACACCCGGACAAAGAATGGGTAGAGTTCCTGGTCAGAGGGTTGAGACGCGGGTTCAGACTGGGGCACGACCAAGATAGGTCGCGGCTAGGGTCACAGACAGGCTCAATGTATGAGGCGTCTCAACACAGAGATATCATTACCAATTACCTGCAGAATGAACTGCAGGAGAGAAGGATCTGGAGAGTGGACGGGGACACCGTGGAAGTACAGTGCTCCCCGTTCGGTGTGATCCCCAAGAAAGGCAAGCCAGGTCGGTGGAGGCTGATAGTAAATTTGTCTGCACCAGAGGGATGCAGTGTGAACGACGGTATCAGCAAAGACCTGGCTAGTGTCACGTACACGTCAGTAGACGAGGTGGCCCACAGAGTGGGGGAGCTGGGATGGGGGGCACTGATGGCAAAGGCCGACGTCAAGGCGGCCTATCGTAATGTGCCAGTGCATCCCAGAGACAGATGGCTCTTGGGCATGGAATGGGAGGGCGTCAAGTATGTGGACGGTACCCTCCCGTTTGGTTTGAGATCAGCACCGTTGCTATTCACGGCGCTGGGAGATGCAGTCCAATGGATTGTGGAGAATGAGTGTGCCGGTTGGATCAGACACTACATAGATGACTTCATAGTAGTGGGTAGCAAAGGCACCAATGAATGTCAGAGCACGATGGCAGTGTTCAAAGAGTCGTGCAAGAGATTGGGCATGCCCCTAGATGACAGCAAGGAAGAGGGGCCTTGCGAAGTTCTGACCTTCTTGGGCATAGAGATCGACTCGATCAAAGGAGAGTTGAGATTGCCCCAAGACAAGGTGTCAGAGTTGAGAGAGCTCCTGGCCAAGTGGGGGAGCAAGAAGCATTGCAGGAGGAGAGAATTGGAATCACTGGTAGGCTCTCTCAACCATGCATGCAAGGTGGTGCGGCCTGGAAGGGCCTTCAAGAGAAGGCTACAGAGCAGGCTCGCGGGAGTCCGCAGAGACGGTCAGAGAGTAAGACTCAACCTGGACGCAAGGGCTGACATTGAATGGTGGCGTCAGTTCGGGCTGAATTGGAATGGCACGTCATTGCTGAGTGGATGGATGACCGTGGAAGGGGTCGAGATAGAACTGGTGTCTGATGCATCGGGCAGCTGGGGCTGCGGAGCGTTCTGGAATGGGAAATGGTTCCAGATCAAATGGGACGAAGTGCCGGGCACGGCAGAATGGTCCATCATGCCCAAGGAGCTATTGCCCATTGTAGTGGCAATGGTGGTGTGGGGCAAGAGATGGTGGAAAGGCACAATCACGGCCAGATGTGACAACATGTCAGTAGTGGCGGCCGTGGGTGCTGGGAATTGCAAAGAAAAGAGATCCATGCACATGCTGAGATGTTTGGCCATGGTGGAGGCGACGTTGTCGTTGGCTGTGAGGGTAGAGCACATAAGAGGGGTGGACAACAGAGTGGCAGATGCCCTGTCTAGAAATGAGGCAGAATTTGCCCGTATGTTAATGCAGGGAGCGGAGATGGAGCCAACGGCAGTACCGAGGGAACTCCTGGAGGTGCTCTGCAAGAAAGGTCCATCCTGGTGCGAGCCGGAGTGGGAGAAGCTGTTGGGGCTGCTATAGAATGGTCAGTGGCAGAACCAACAAGGAAAAGATACACTTCGGTTTGGGAAAAGTACAGGGAATGGTGCGAGGGTCTGGGGGAGACTCCTCTCCCTGTGTCAGAAGACAAGGCCACGGCATATGTGGTGACATTGGCCAAAGAGGGGCTGAAAGGAGGTGCGGTCAAGTATCATTTGGCTGGGATCCGTTGGGCCCAGATCAAGGCTGGCCTAGGTGCTCCACAGTGGAGTGCCATGACCAGGTTGGCACAAGTGAGAAAAGGTCTGGCCAGAATGGAAGTTGTTGGAGAAAAAGACCGACTGAAAAGGGGACCAGTGAGATGGCATCACTTAGTGACCATGAAAGCATCTTGGGACCGTGATGGCCGAAAAGGTACGATGCTCTGGGCCGTGGCATGTTGTTGTTTCTTTGGATGCCTACGAGTTGGGGAAGCACTGACTCCAGACGGAGTCAGCTTTGACGAGAAGGCACACCTGACCTGGGAAGACGTGGTGCTAGAGGATGCACCGAGGCCTGGGTGGATCAGACTGTGCATCAAAGAGTCCAAGACGGACCGGCTGAGAACAGGGGTCATGGTCACCCTGTACAGCAGAGAGGACGAGCTGTGCCCAGTGAGAGCGGTGCTGCTGTTCATGGCAGCCCGCGGTAGAGGACCAGGACCTTTCTTCGCCGACGAAGATGGGAAGGGACTGACGAGGAGAAGCTTTGTGTCTGAAGTCAAGTGTGCCCTGGAGAAGGCAGGCCTTTCGGCCAGTGGGATCTCAGGGCACAGTTTCAGAATTGGTGCAGCTACGGCTGCAGCCGAGAGAGGGGCGTCCGACGAGGACGTGAAAGCTCTGGGCCGCTGGAAAAGTCGTGAGTACCGAGGGTACATCAGAAAGAAAGAAGGCGCCCAAGCTGGGGCTGCCAAGAAGTGGACTGAGGCCTCCAAAGTGAAGAGGGACCAGCAGTCGGAGCTCGATCGGTCCCAATAGTGTAGCAGTCACCTATTTGTCATTTTGCTGAGGTATTGTATGTGCCGTTATTTTGCCGTTATTGTGCATTATGATTCAACCTAGGCAAGGGGTGTATGGAGAGTACGGGCAGTCGGGTTGGGTAGTATGGTGTGGGGATGGATCCTATGCGCTAGTGTGGGAGTGTGGCTGGCTGGATGCAGGCGCCACAGGGTCGAGAGTGGGGGGTGTCTGTGGGGTGACGCGGTCGCAGCGTTAGGTAAAGCTGCGGCCGCTGTAAGGCGAGCCTGAGACGCTGACGGCCAATGCTCGGTAAGCCCCCAATCGAGACCCTGCGAAGGTGGGGCTGCGTGAGAGGCAGCCCCGCACATGCGCACTGCGGCCAAAGCCACACACTTACCAAAGGGGATATGTAGCCAAATATAACACACCAAAATGTATAAGTCTACTCTGCTACAAGTGTTCATCGACGACTCAACGACTGCCAGTAGGTAACGGCAGGTGAAGCAGAGCGGACCGAGGTTACCGGCCAGGGAGTGGGAGGATCTACTGGCATTAGGCCTACGCATGCGCGGAGCGCTGCAGGGCCAGGCTATAAGGACCTCATGCAGTGGGAAGCATCATTTAGAGTTTAGTAAAAATAAGAAAGCATGAGTAGTAAGAACGGTGAAAGGACCACCAGACAGTCAGGGAAAGCAACGGGCGAAGCCCGAGATCGCGAAGTCACCCACCCGCCTCTACCCGGTAGTTATGAGGGTTGGAGGGGGCAGGGTCTCCGGGGGATCTTAGGTTGGCATAAGGTCTTCCGTGAGCTGGTTGTAGTACGCATAGGGCGTTGGGGTGACGCGGTCGCAGCGTTAGGTAAAGCTGCGGCCGCTGTAAGGCGAGCCTGAGACGCTGACGGCCAATGCTCGGTAAGCCCCCAATCGAGACCCTGCGAAGGTGGGGCTGCGTGAGAGGCAGCCCCGCACATGCGCACTGCGGCCAAAGCCACACACTTACCAAAGGGGATATGTAGCCAAATATAACACACCAAAATGTATAAGTCTACTCTGCTACAAGTGTTCATCGACGACTCAACGACTGCCAGTAGGTAACAAAGCTCTCTGCCCAGTCACATTTCTTGATTGTTCTATCTAAAACAACCTTACTGCCTTTAACAACCAAAATGCTTGGCCAAGCAAAGGCAGGTGTAGCCATGTCAATGACCATGTGGCATAGATAAAAAAAAATTTGAAAATTTTTTTTTAATAGATATTATCTAATTAAGTGAAATATTTTGAATTTTTTTTTTTTTTTTTTTTGAAATCAGAAAAAACAGGGTAGGTAGGGCCCGAGCAACAACAAATTAATTTGGTATGGCCTAAATATAGAATATAAATGTACTTTATAAATATTATCTGCTATAATTTTTTCTTAACAGAAACATACCAAAAATAGAACATAACATGCAACTGTAAGTGTTAGGGAATGAGTGTATTGAACCTGATAATTGAAATCTACAGCTAAAAAAAATCATTCATTTTTACTTATCTGTGTGAACAATTTATGTTGTATATCCCATGACTGAAGTTATCACTCCCATGTTTTGGCTTAACTAAATGCATTGCAATTTGTACTCTGACATAATTTGGACAATTTCAAAATATTATGTTGTGTTAACTACTTAGTCTAAATGTTGGTAAAACACTTCTCATGGTGGTGATGGCTTAGTTTAGGGTGACAAATGCCTCCTGCTGCTTTGCTATTATTAGTATTTGCATCAAGAAATTGTTGAGCATTATGCATTTCATCAGTAGGACGTTTAATTGTGGTTTATGCTTACAGGCACTGGGGTTGTATTAAAAAAATATAGTAATCAAATATACACTAAGTACTGTGTTCTCATGCTAAAATACAGAATGGTAATAGTTATATATCAGACATGAATGATGTAATTTATGTCTGCCTATAGAGAAGTTATCTCTACTGTAGCTTTCATATCAACCTTTAAAGTTTAGATCGATGCACAAGGTTTAAGTACTAGAAGTGGCCTGTATATTTGTAGATCTTTCTTAAACATCTGTTCATTCTTACCAAATCCAACATCCACAGATTTATTGGATGGACCACAGTATAGCACGAATGGTGGTCTTCTATCTTTTTTTGTTCGTTTAAGTTGAAGTTTATTTCTCTTAGCAAATATATAGGCCAAGTGGGCTCCAACTACACTTTTTCCTGTACCTGTATATCAACATCACCAAGAAAATAAGGTTGAGCTAGTTTTTTAGAATCTCCCATTACCTGGTGGTCCTCGAATGAGAAGAAATTCTTCATGTATTGCTCTTTGAATGGAGTCTGTCTGAGATTCATTCAATTCAATTTCTTCATTGTCCCATTTCCGAAGAGCTAAAGGATCATTTTGTAATATTCCTTGCTCCACTCTATCGTCTAAATAATTGACTGCACAAATACCAATAAACATTTTCAATTTCTGATTAAGATTGTATGCTACTCTTCAAAGGGAAATTGGGTGCATAAAGGAGTGTCCAGAATGGACTCAAACCACCCTGCTTACATGATAGCACTTTCCTCACTTGATACCCTTCATTTTAAGGCATAATAAAACCTGCAGGTTAAAATAATTATATTTACCCCATTATTTAGCTCAATTTTCCTGTGGATGGTCACATACTAAGTAAGATGTGAGAGTTAAAAATTTAGCACTCCCACCCCTCTGTGACAAGGGGTTACAACATTTAGATATGGCATGACTATGTGTGTTCTCATTCCAAGCAAGAAAATTGCAAGCCTGTTTAGAAAGCAACTTTCAAAGAAAAAAAAAAAAGCTATTTAAAGACAAAGAAGAGTTCCAATATTCAAGCAGGTTTAGCTGTTGCTAGTTCATTATCTGAGCATCTAAATTGGAGACACTTTCCAGACAATATTCTCTCTACACAAAATGACATGGAAAGACTAGACAATGAAATTTTTGTTGTTGTTGTCATTTTGCTGACAAACTGAGAGAAAAAAGGAAAAGTATATACTACGATTAAAAATGTGGAGCACGCATTTTTGTATGTTTATGCTTTCAACTATTGCACTGAAATTAATCCTACTCACCTTTTATTTAGATATCGCAACATTAGTTCTGTCTGTTCTATTATTCACAACTTACAAATATCTGGACAACACAACAGTTTAGCAAAACTCGATGAGCTAGCTTGCCGGGCTAGTGTGATATCCGTCTACTTTATTGGTTGTGCAGATAATCTCTCCCGAAATTATAAGCAGTGGTATAGCAGAAATGCTTATATGCTTTAGCTGGCCCCTAATATTGTGTATGCTCTATGCATGATGTTGACCAAAATTGCTTAAAATGAAGCATTGATTTTTGCATTTGAGAGACCACAGTGCTCAAAATTGAAGTATATAAAATTAATACATGAAAGTTGTAAACATTTTACAAAAAATGAAGTTCAATACCTACATTAAAACTACAACTTCGTCTCAAATTCACTGCTACTGTGTCTCTGACATTTAAAAGTATTAGCAACTAACAAAGTTCATCTGCATTATGAATTCAAAAAAATTTCCGTATCAATATAGGTAAAGCATAAAACTATTTTCATCAATAAAGGGTCCAACTCTCCATATCACACAGCAATAATGTATCATATACTACAGTTTATCAATAGTAGCTAAAGTACATAATATTATACTATCCATAGCAATGTACCTTTTATGTTATTGGAGAGTGCCACTTTCTCGCACAGTTTTGATCTCTCCTTTATACTGATGAGAGCTTCATAAATTCTCCTAAAAAGTATGAAAAATAATATTGTTTAAAAATGGTACGCTGCTTGCCAGAAGTGAAGAAAAAACTTAATTTACTAAATTTAGTCTAACTATAAAGTAAGGAAATGAGAATGTTTAGTAAACCACAACACAACAATGCATGCAGTTCCAACATTTCTATTTTTAGGTTCTGTCAGAAATAAGTGATCTTTTGTGCTCTTAATTTATTTATTGCGTGATGGAGTGTATGAGCTGTTTTGCCCAATATACGTTGTTGACGTACCACAATGTATTTTGTACACAATGCCTTCCTATCTGAGATAGGTATTCCATCATTTGCACGGACATGGAGTGTTCTCAGTGTACTGTGTGGTTTGAATGAGGTTCTGATATTGTGAGAGGTGCAAGTATTCTTCTGATACTTTCGGAAACATTCAGCACACATGGTAGCACAACTGTGGCTTTGGGATCTCTTTTTGCACAAGATTTAGTTCAGTAGAACAAAAAAATTCTTTGAAATGACACTAGATGGATATCTATGCCTTATTTATTTTTTCCCTAAATATATTATTTTGGATTTAATAAAGGAACGACCTATGAGATGAATTACATTTAGGGGCTAATGAGGCAAGTGTTAGTAAACTGATACTTCATCTCTTTGTGGCCTTACACTATTTTGGTTACAATTAACTGGTGGTGTGCTTGAGCACAAAGGGTGAGCGGGCCAGTGCACAAACAAAACACTTCAAAAGAATCTATCAGTCCATTTCTAAAAGTATAGCTAAGTGCGTAGCCGTTGTGATCATTGTATACTTTAGCTAACAAAATACAAAACCACTTTCTTACCTCAATTTCCTGATTACTGGTATTTTCTGTAGTCTCTAATATATTTCATTCTGAATATCTGAATTGCCAGTATTTTTTGACAACAAGCACTCCCAGCCACTAAAAAAGGCCGAGTGGTTTTTAATTATGTCTGGTAATGGGTTTCAATACCATAGTAACCATTCGCCATAACATTTTGTGACTTGAAAAAACAAGAAGTTCTAAATAATTACTGCACAGTGTTGAGTATAATAGTAAGTTTTTAAGATGTAAGTGCATTTTGTGGCATTCAGAAACAACCTAATATGAAGGGGTAAATAATTATTTTCCTTGAATGATACGGATTGCTTAAGTACAAAATGACAACATATGTCCACACACATATATAAACAAACAAATAGCCCCGATTTTCATTTGTGTTACCCCTGAGAGTGTCTCGCTCGTTTCGCTCAGCAATAAATTAAACATTAGTCATAAAAATATCTATACCTTGAGCTTTTCCAAGTCTATCATCTCTTGGAAAATCGCAAAGTGTAGCTATTTTGATGACCAATATTTAATGTATTAGTATAGCCAAAATAGTGTAAGTTCACAAAGAGATCTCTACAACAGCTCTTTATTAAAGTTTATCAGAAAACCAGCTATACATAGGCGAATATTGTCAGACTGATTTATTTAGTAGTATGGTATTGTAAATAAACTTGACCTACCTATGACCCACATTGACATTAATAACTTGAATTTCACAGGACTTCTCTTCATTAATAACATTGTCAATTACTTCTTGTGATATTTCATTCTCCATAGGGCATATCATCAAATAAACCTCATTGGGGATCTTCTCCAACAAAACCACTTTGTTGACAATAAAATGGAAGACAAATTTAGTGCTAGAGTCCTCAGCATAACCATACCGAGCGCAAATTAAATCACCTCTTCTAATGGTACAAAACTCATAGCCATTACTTCCAAATTCTGGTGAAAGATTAATTTTTATATGATCATTTACTATAAACTTGGGCACTCCGTTGATAGGAGTACTTTTCGTCAATTTTGGCCAAATTAGGTGTACATCACGAATGATCACAAATCGTGATTCAGAAACGTTGGAAACTGCAATTTCTGCTAACAATACATTCTTCCATAAATCTATATACTCTCCAGTATTATGATACGCTGGTTTGGACGCTGGTTTCAAATGAATATTAGAAAAACATTGTGCTGGAAAAGCATGGTGCTTGAGGCAAATACGAAATAACGGAGAGAGCTCGGCTAACTGAATAGCAGGTTCTAATAAATATTTTTGTTTAACCATTCCAATCCACACTTTTAACATGTCTGCTTCTTTAAATGGCAACTCAAGGACATATTTAAAATAAGGAAATTGAATCCCATCGAAGTTTTCATTCTGTAGTACATCCTTAGTGAACTCAGAATTCTGGAGATTTGACACTATAAAATCCATTACTTCTGATTTTTCCTTGGATGGATTATGCATGAGATTAAGTGCTTTATGCCAATCACACTCGTCAATATATGCTCCCAAAGGCTTTATACTGACGTTATAATGGTGCTTCTTAAGCCTATCCTTGACTTGTTCATATAATTCAATACCAGCATCATTGGTTGTGTTGCAATCATTAATTCTTTCCAATATTAAACCACCAACATTCAAATCTATATAATCTTTAAGTGAAGTGATCAGAATCTCCCAACTCAGGGTTGTGGTGCTCGTTTTGACTGAAGATGACTTTTTTGTTATGTCTGACCTAAAAGGTTTGAAGTGCGTAATTTTTATTTTTCTAAAAGACTTCGAAAAAGATGATAAATGGGAATGGAGGAAATGGAAAGTTATAACTTTCTCACTTCGCTCTTCGATGCATGCCATATGCAACTCATTCTTCTGGGCCATCGACAGAGCTAATTTTACTTCACTCAAAGTCTTCTCAAATGTATGTGAACTTTTAATTTTGCGCTGACAATATTCAATATCATAGCCTGTCACACTGTGATCATCTTCCCTCACACTGTGATCATCTTCCCTCACTAGTGCCGTTAATTGCCTTTGTACTACAATATCAAGGTACTTGCGAAGAGGCGATGTAAAGAAAGAATACCAATCCACATTTAACGAGTAGTGATGATAATGCTCTGGTGGGATACCAATTTCAGTGGTGCATGTTTCTGCAGGCTTTTGAATAGATTTCCACTTGGACTTGGCCACTGAGAGCTGAGGATATAATACACTAGTCATAACTAAGCCACAAAATTGAATTATATCTTTTTCTTTGGATGCTTTTTCCAGCAACTCAATTGTAGTTGATGGTATCAGGAGCTCGTTTAAAGACACAAAGTTGGAATATCCTAAAGAACGCCAAGAACGTTGACGACAGGTCTCTTCAAGTAATTCTCTATCTTCTAACTCTGGTGGTGGTTGACGTCTAACTACAACTCCAGAATGGTATCTTCTGGTGAGTCGTGCTGCTACCTCAGAAGTAAACCAGATCATGAATTCTTCAACCAGCTTATGGGTTTGCCAGCAACTGTAATTTTGACCATCTCTGTCCTCAACATAATATTTTTCATCACATTCCAATCTGATCCCTGCCCTATGCAAAGAGAAATTGTACAGTATTTTCAATACCTTGCTAAGTGGAATACTATTTAATTCATTGAATTGTTGGATTCCATCTATTTCACGGCCATTCAATATTTCCTGGGCATCTTCATAGCTTAGCTTTAGAACAGATCTAACTGTTGCTTGTTTTATAGTGGCAGCTTCAGCTAATGATATTTCCAGAGTGTTCTTGTCCACTTTTATTCGAGAAGTCAAACTCCATACATCACGAATTTTGCTGGGATCTAATGACAAGCTCCTTCTAACGGTCTTGCTTAACATGGCAGATTTCAACTCACCTTGCCCTTTATACACATCTATTCCCCTTCGTCTGGCATGTATGTCTTCTGGGGAGTCATGAGGAATGTGTTTAGCTGCATCAACTACATGAATACCGACTTCACACATCATATGCTTGCCATCATCACACTCTTGAATTTTGCTTAAGGAGAGTGCATCATCTAGAGTTCTAGCATTCACAGGATCAATAGTAAATACATTAGTTATTCCATCAGCTTCTTCTTGACTGAGAATTTCATTTGCACTTGAATCCTCCAGGTTATCGCCAGGTAAAGAAGTTGTGCTACCACATTGCATTACCTTAGCACAGTCTAACTTTTCACTATTTGAGCTGATATTGTTATCAATACAGCCATCAAAATGTAGAATACTGAGAAGACTTTCAGCCTTATCTAGATCATAACCTTTGTCATAGAAATTTGTAACAACTCCAACTGGAAAGGGATGTTCAGCATCCCATTGTACATACTGAACTCTAAACACGTAGAACAGTGCATCAGAATATGGCATTGTTTTTTTTATGATGGGTTTGTCTTTGCAGTGAATATTAACTAAGTTCCCACAATTAATGCTGGAAGAATGGTATATTTTAACATTCTCTTGCTTGAATTCTAACTCTCCTCTACCTCCTTGAGAAAAGTTCAAGAAACCCGGATTAATATTATCAATTGGATAAAACAAATCAGAATTATGCGGTGACATTGTGCACAGAAAGGCTGGATTAACCTCACGCTTCAATACCCTAAGCACCTTCCCATAGCAAGGATCCTCATCTTCATCAAATATTTTTACGATAACAGTATCTCTGTCAAAGGCTCCAATCCTGTTATCATACCCACGAATGTATATCACTTCACCATTCTCATGAAGTGGACGGGCATTAAATTCATTCTTAGAAGTGGCCTCTAACTTGCACCTCACCCCTTGTAATTCGCTGTTTTCTAAATCTTTGCTGGTCGAGCTGTCATTGTTAAAATCCTGTGTAGTTCTACGTGTACCCAAATATGAACTACCACTTTCCTCTTCAACATAAACTTGACTATAGCCATCCACAATATCATCGTTACTACTAGCAACATAAGATTGACAGATATCCAGTACTTCAGAATGAAAATGCTGCCTGACCATATTTTGGATTTGAATATCATGTCCACTGAGAGAAGTGGAACATTTGATACTTTCCATATCAATACAAGCTCTTAGAAATGGTGTCCAGCAAGGCTTACATGAATCTGGAAAATTTTTCATCATTTCAGATTCTATCTTAAGCAAGAGGAAAGGGTTGCCAACTACCACCACAAAGTATTTAGCTCTAGTCAAAATAGTGTTGAAAACAAAATGGCTGGAGGGGCTTCTGGTGTAATCAGATGGTATAGAACCCCGAACTGTTTCAGAAGTTGATAAAAAGACCGCTTCAAATTCTCTCCCTAAAAAGTACATAAATTTGACATATCATAAAATATACTGTGGCAATACAGTCAGATTTTATAAAAATTGGTTTACCTTGAATGTTGTAAGTTTTTAAAATTTCCACTTTGTGAAGACCCTTCTGTTTTAACATCTGCTTGAGTAGGTGACACTGCAACCATGATAAACATTCATGAAGGAGAACATAGTACATAGTCTACAAAAATGTCATCAGCAGCTATACTCTTCAGAGACAATGATTCACTTTATCCAGTTTCAATTTATCTCCAATACTTTCTTAAAGTGGCAATCTTACCTGTGAAGGAGAAGGAGAAATAACACAAATGTTGTAATCCTTGTTACTCTTCCTACATGCCACAACTTCATTTACAACTGCTGTAGCCTCTGCTTCATTTCTTCCCTGACTGCAGTCAATATTTTGATCCAAACTAGAACACACAAACTCCACGGAGTGTTTGTGATCACTAGAGCTAGGTAAGCTAGACAGAAGAGAAGAGCCATAGTAACATGTTGATACTATATCCAAAATTTCTGGAACACATCGATAATTATTAATCAATGGGAATAAATATCTTTCAGCATCAGGCCTCCTTTGAAATAATCCATATAATCGTTCCACTAAAGAAACAGCAAGACCACACTTTTGAGGCAAATCACCCTTTACCAGGAGTCGAGGGCCAACCTGATAGTTGTAACAAACAATACGTATAACTTTTACATTATAACAACTTTAACTGGATTTACCTGACAATGGTCACCAGCTACCACCAACTTGGTTGTACTACTTGCAAAACTAAGAGGGATTATGGCTTCTGGCTCTCTTATTTGAGCTGCCTCATCAATGAATACATGTGTGAAATACCCCACACGAATTGCCTCTGGAACTTTAGACAGTAAATTAAAAGATGTTCCTATTGTAGTTATTACAACAGTAGCTTCCTCTAAAATAGATTTATTCAATAAATTGATTGGCATTTCCTTGATAGACTGGACACTGGCCTTTTTTTCAATGCCATGTCTCAGTATTCGAATTGCTTTTAATTTTTTATTTCGTGAATAATTATTAACATCAAGGTATTGAGTAAAAGTATCCACGCAAGATTGGTGATGAGCTACAAGTAATACTTTAGCTCCATCAGACTCACAAGCTGTGTTATAAGCCAGTCTGGCTAACAGGCGTGTTTTTCCTGTCCCAAATGAACCAGTAATTACTAGCGGAATTGATGGCATTTCCAAAGCATTGCATACAATATTGTATTGGCTGCTATCAAGTTCCATTTTATACTTTTGTCTATCTTTTCTTCTGTCAATAGGAGGCCACAAATGTTTTTTCCGAGAAGTACAATCTTGTGGGGAAGGTTGACTTCCCATAATCTTCTGCAGGGCTTCCTCTGGTAGCATTTCTAGGGCTTCATGCATTCGCTTGAAATAACCGAGGTCTGCATTGAACTCTACCATTGCTGTAAAGGAATTTGACTCAGTTCTCAGAAATTTACCCTGAATAAGATTCTTAAATTTCTCTTTATTCATTGTAAAAGGAATTGAATTGAAGCTGGCATGACTGGGAATATCTATGTATTCAGCTTGATTTACATGTATACTGATATTTTCTATACTAATCACAAATTCTTTTCTTGCCATTTCATTAGCCAAAGATAATGAATCGACGTCATCAACTGGGTCTATGTAAAAGTAATAGGTATCCCCAGATACTTGTACATTTGGGAGATAGACAATCTTATATTCTTTATTACATCTAATATGACAAATGTACAGTAGCTTAGCATAACAATTTATTTAAAAACAATATACCTTTGTACGATCTGCTTTTTATGTTCTTCTTCTTCAAGTCGTAGCAGAGTGTGAAATCTGTCTTTGTAATTTTCTTGTGTGAGTGGCTAAACAGGTTGGCATACAATTTACATTTTCATTTCCATAATTTAGCTACAACTTAAAAATGTCATTCATAAAAAAAATTGCTGTCCCAAGGGCGCATTATTATCCAAAAAATGTAAAACTGTTACCTTGTGACTGGTCTGATAGGAATCAGGATGGCTTTATTTGCCTAAATTTTATGGTCAATTAATCTAGTTCATGCATTCCATTCAAAATGAGTCAGAAAAAATGGCATATTGAATGTAAAAGTCTTTTTTCTCCTCATAGTGTCCATATTACAAGAGTAGCAAAACAAGAAATTCTCAATAAAAACACAGACAAATTAATTAATGACAAGATAATTAATGAGATAAACTTAACAGCATATCAAACTCTTCTATACCATTGATGCCACAACAGAAGACTTAGTCTGGCAGAGTTTGCATGTTCACAGCTTTACTGAAATAAATACAAGGCTAGAAGGTAACCTCTTGTGGAGAGACAAGATCTTGGTTTATGAGCTTGTTGAAAACATTACGCATGATCAGTGGAGCCAAATTGAGTAACAATTGAGTGGAATTATCTGTTTCTATAGACTTGTGTAATGAGTTTTAGACCAGTACTTTTTCCTTGGTTTTGGAGTATAATGAGGGAATATTTTTACCCACTTCTGCACTATAGTGTGTGTTTGTCGTTCTCTGTTCCTGTTTTATTGTGCAGCCTATAAAGCTGGGTGGTTCATAACTATGCACAAGGTATTACAATCCCACAGGTTTTACTATTCTTGTAACCACACGGTATTACAATCAAACTAGAGTACTATATTACAACCTCTATCCCTTACCACAGTGGCGACACCTGATTTTATTGCCTAAAGCTAAGTTATGTAGTTGCAGCAACTGCCAAGCGCTCGACCTTCAGCATATATGCCCACCTTTAGGCGCCCACATACGATAGTTGGGCCAGCAACTATTGGTCTTATTTCTGTCCTCTCTCTCACACACACCTTCTCTCTTTCGAGAAGGGGATGACTTGCATCAGTCACTGATCTTGTGAACAACAATGCTGTGAAATACATAGTAGATACACACATTGTTGTTGTGCTTTTTGTTGACATAGTTATGACCCCATATCCTACATCACGCTTCAAAGTATGTTGTGACTGTGGCTATAATGTATGTTTTCAATTCTTTATCAGTTCTTGCTGCCAGAAACTCTACAGGCTTCCCAGATAGTTTTCAATATTGCTCATACATGCTAGAAAGTAAAAAAAAAATTCAATGGATAAAAAGAATCTTTGAAAAAGAGATTTTTTGTTGGTTTGTTGAGAGTGAGACTAGCATACATAGCTCAGTGGCAGAGTGCTTATGCGTTAAGCAAGCGGTTCTGGGGGGTGACTTGCATCAGTCACTGATCTTGTGAACAACAATGCTGTGAAATACTTAGTAGATACACACATTGTTGTTGTGCTTTTTTGTTCTTTTTGTTGACATAGTTATGACCCCATATCCTACATCACGCTTCAAAGTATGTTGTGATGATTGTGGCTATATGTATGTTTTCAATTCTTTATCAGTTCTTGCTGCCAGAAACTCTACAGGCTTCCCAGATAGTTTTCAATATTGCTCATACATGCTAGAAAGTAAAAAAAAATTCAATGGATAAAAATAATCTTTGAAAAAGAGAATTTTCGTTGGTTTGTTGAGAGTGAGACTGTAGCATAGCAGTACCTCTTAACAGTATAAATACAGAATTGGAGTGTTTGTTTGCTGGCTGGTTGTCATGGCTCAGTGGCAGAGCGCTTATGCGTTAAACAAGCAGTCTCAGCAGCTAGAATTGAAAATATTCTGGAACACATTATGTAGTACAATATTGACAGTATCTTACCCTATAATAATAGCACAGCAATAATTCACTACACTATATTTTTCCATATTATAAAAACATTACTATACTGTATTGTTTGATTATAGCTATACCGCAATGTTATAAAACACATTATGTCACTGTATTTTGATTTTCATTTTCGATGTGTTAATATCATTAAACATTTTCTTCACGCATTTTTTAAATATATTCAGTGCCAGAAATATGATCTTGTAAACTTACCTCCTCAAAGTCAGATGTACCTATCAGCCATAAACAACAACCCCTGATGATAACAATATTGTAACTGGCTATAACTTAACACATTTGGTTGCATTTCTTATTAAGCTCTACAGTATAATTACAATACCAAAACTTATGTTTTGGGAAGTTTTTTTTTTATTAAAAAATTTAGTTATCACAATACACTCCATATCATAAAACTTACAGAGTTGATTGATCTTGAATATTGTTAATAATATAAACAGTGTGAATATAATTAACTCAAAGATTAGCTACCAAATAATATCACCACTATGAAAAATTACCATCTTTAGCTACCATTTATAGCTGTATCTATGAAAACTCCCACCTTTAGCTAGAATTAATAGTTGTATCATGAAACCTTCCAGCCGCCACAGACTTTATCAACCAAACGATAGGTTTAAGCTAGCTAGATATAGCTATAGCCAGTCGGCGAGTGTGAATTATTACCATATAGCTAGATAGGTTTCTTAAACGCAACTTACTCGCCATTGTACGTCACAGAGAAAGTATTTACGGCTTTTCCGATCACACAAAATCGTCACTCGCACTTCAACATCAGCTTTCAAACTTTAATTAAGCAAACGGCATACGTCGTGCACTTTGACCGGAAGTTTTAGGTTTGAGGTTTAGTTTTGACCGTAATCCCTTTCGAGATACGCATAATCAATGCATGTACGCAAGTGACTACAATCACTTATTGAACAGCCTTGCAAGCTCTGCAAGATCTCATAGGTAAGTATGTTACAAAATATAGCAAAATTAATTAAGGGGCTTGATGAATAATATTTTACTTGTTTACAGATTGCAAATATTTATAAAAGCACCATATTGAAACTTGTACTCCACTCCCTGAAACCTCAAATATATTAGATCACATACATTATGTAACACCAAGAAAACTTAAAAAAAAAACACAACTGAAAGTAAGAGTCAAAATAAGTGAATGGACTACATTTATTAATTATTCTTCCATGGACGCCAGTAACCTCCATGAGCCTTCATGTAAGCACAAGCAGTTTTATCAATAGGCAATGAAGATCCATCGTGATATCCTTGATCTTGCATATCCCGTGGTTCCTTAGAATAAACATTGTATCGATCTAGCAACTTCTTTAGTGTATCTGTTTCACTATCTGCTAAATTATTTTTCTCAGTAGGATCATTTACAATGTCATAAAGACAATATGGATCACAGTCTCCTCCAGTGGGCCCTTGACTGCAAGGATAGTCTAGCGGAGACCACATCACATCATCACATTGCTTGTACTGCTTTCCTATAATCAGTTTATAGTCACCCATAATAATAGCTCCGATATTACTGAAGTTGTATCCTAGAATGATAGCATCGTGCAGTGTTGTTGTTCTTTCTCCAGTGAGTATTGGCCACACATCTAAGCCATCTACAGGGAATTTTCCAGTTCCAGAGTCGTCAGGATCTACTCCAGCTAGCTTACAGAATGTAGTGTACCAGTCAGCAATGTGTATGAAGCCATCAGTAGATTTCCCTCGCATGTTCTCTGGTACGAGTCCTCCGCTAGCAAAGGCAAGAGCTCTAACTCCACCTTCAAAGTAAGTTCCTTTGCATCCTTTAAGAGGATAGTTACTACCGCCACAAGGAGCTCCTCCATTGTCAGCAGACACAATAACTATAGAGTTATCCCACATATCTTTCTTCTTAAGCAGCTCTACCATGTGACCAGTGACATTATCAGCTACACTGACCATGGCTTGGTAACGGCGTCTCTGGGAACAAGTTAAATTTTCAGGATAGAGGGAGAGCCATTCTTCTGGAGCTTCAAAAGGAGCATGTACATTATGCAGAGGAAGATAAAGGAAGAAAGGCTTGCTAGTATCATGATTTGTTATCACATCTGTGAGGTCGTCTCTGTAGGAGTAGGCATCGTAGGAGCCATTGCGTGGATCTACATCATTGTTCTTCCAGAAATCAACTGCACAACCAAACTTTTGGTCCATATGGTCTTCACCGCCATTTAAAAATCCAGAAGAAGTATCAAAGCCTCTGTTAATAGGTATGTATTCTGGTTTGTATAACCCTTCATGCCACTTCCCAATCATGTGTGTCATATATCCCACAGACTTTAACTTTGATGCTATAGTAGTCATGTTAATGTTCAATCCCATTGCAGCTCCTAGAGGCATGTTTGATTGGTGAGTGTGATGAGGCCATCGCCCTGTGAGGAAAGAAGCACGTGAAGGAGAACAATATCGATAGACATAATGGCGATTTAACATCAGTCCATTGTCAACCATGTCCTTAAAATTAGGTGAAGAAATAGCAGGATTTCTGAAGCCCACATCTGCATATCCCCAATCATCGACTAGAACAAAAACTATGTTAGGTTTATCAGCATTGGTTATAGAGATAAGAAGCAAGCTTCCAAGTATACAAACAAAGATTCCAGTCATTTTAAGTGTCTTATAAGTAGACAAAACACTGTAATTGATCACATGACTATGTGGCATGGTCATGGCATGTAATAAATGAATATTGTTTCATTATTCATTGACACATTCCACACGCACATATCTGAAGCTTAAAGAATTAATGAAGGTAATATCAGAAACTTGCATTTCTCATGACTGAAGAATTGTTTCTGAGTCTTTATAAATATAATTTTTATATAAATTTTAGCCTGAATAGGACTATGTTTCTAGTGCTAAGGGAATTAATTGTAGGGACTGGAGATTATATATAGATGATAGATAATTTGTTTTTATGAGAGTGTGTTTAATATAGATCAAATAATATTCTTTTGCATTAACTATGTTTATAACTTAATTTGCTTTCTGACTTAATTACAACTTTGCAGGAGTGTATGATTGTGAGGGAGAAAGGATCAGATCCCTACACAGACTCTTTGCACCCCACTCCACCCACCCACCCCCCCCCTTCCCACAAAGATTGTCGAGTTCAATAGATTTGTCCATGTCATGGCTACATACTGCATAGTGAATAATATTATATATTGATTTGATGTGTGGCCTATAATCACGGGAGAGAAAGCACGACAGACCACAAAGAAATTATTCTGGGCTATGACTATAACAATATTAGAGCAATGATCTCTGGAAAATACAAACTGATTATCGGAAGTCAAGGAAGAAAGAATTGTGACTACTTGATGTGGTCGCCATTGAATGATCCTTTCAGTGATGGTCTGAAAGGAGATTTTGATCTGTACTATTTGTATGACATTGTTAATGATCCTGGGGGGGAGCATGAAGACCTTACTAAAAAGGAACCATCTATACTGAAGCAACTACTGTCCCAGTATAATGAGTATTCCAAGGAACCTCGAGATATGCAAGATCAAGGTTACCACAATGACTCCCCTATCCCGACATATGAAGTTGCTTGTATATGGCTAAAAATGATGTATATGGCTAAAAATGATGGTTACTGGAGGCCATGGAAGAACGAATAAAATAAACAACTCATACATTATTTTGAGTTGGTTGATTGCATGAAGGTTTGTATATATACTTGCAATGTTATGACTGACAAGAGTGTATGTATATTCAAATAAATGTTGATATCACAAAAAAGTGTTTAGTAGAAGTTCCATTGGGATAGACTTTTGTTTAACTTACGCAGTATTTGCTTAAACTTGACAATGATATAATTTTAAAAAATCAGAACCAGTAAATCTTTGTCTTACTTTGTTGCGTGAGGTTAGCTGGTTAAATTAAATATACTTAGCTACTAAACTTTTGAATAACACTACCATGTTAATGACAAGCAATAGAACATTGTATATATGTGTGTATGTATATGTATGTGAATGTAAATTGTAATAATTCACACTTTTAGAATGTTCTTAGTTACATGAGTTATAAGAAATCATGCGATTTCTTAGTTCCTATTGCATGTTAGTCAATTCCTTGAAAGCAACGTCACTATTATTTGTTGAAGAGGGCTCACTTAGGAGTAAGGGAGATCAGTCAAAGACCTGGTGGCAGTGCTATAACTACCTGTGAGGAAAGGCTTGATGAAGTTAACTCTTATATTTAAGACTTCGATTTGCAATAATAAAGCAATTTTTAAAAGAAAATCTACATTTTTCTAAGATGCATAATCGAGCTGAATATACATTATACTTGTATCAGTCAAATCTGCCTTCTATATAATGTAGTAAAACATTTTTATTAATTAAAACACAAAATATGAAAAATACTTCAACCCCAAAATGTGTTTGTTAAATTATTTTTTCCAAGGGCGCCAGTATCCTCCATTATCCTTCATGTATCTACAAGCATCTTTATCTCTTGGAAGTGAAGTTTCATTGTGGTAACCTTGATCTTGCAACTCTCGTGGCTCCTTAGAGTAAACATTATATCGATCTAGTAACTTCTTTACAGTATCTGTTTCTCTATCTGCTAGATTATTCTTCTCGGTAGGGTCATTTACAATGTCATAAAGACAATATGGATCACAGTCTCCTCCAGTGGGCCCTTGACTGCAAGGATAGTCTAGCGGAGACCACATCACATCATCATATTGCTTGTACTGCTTTCCTATAATCAGTTTATAATCACCCATAATAATAGCTCCGATATTACTGAAGTTGTATCCTAGAATGATAGCATCGTGCAGTGTTGTTGTTCTTTCTCCAGTGAGTATTGGCCACACATCTAAGCCATCTACAGGGAATTTCCCAGTTCCAGAGTCGTCAGGATCTACTCCAGCTAGCTTACAGAATGTAGTGTACCAGTCAGCAATGTGTATGAAGCCATCAGTAGATTTCCCTCGCATGTTCTCTGGTACGAGTCCTCCGCTAGCAAAGGCAAGAGCTCTAACTCCACCTTCAAAGTAAGTTCATTTGCATCGTTTAAGAGGATAGTTACTACCGCCACAAGGAGCTCCTCCATTGTCAGCAGACACAATAACTATAGAGTTATCCCACATATCTTTCTTCTTAAGCAGCTCTACCATGTGACCAGTGACATTATCAGCTACACTGACCATGGCTTGGTAACGGCGTCTCTGGGAACAAGTTGAATTTTCAGGATAGAGGGAGAGCCATTCTTCTGGAGCTTCAAAAGGAGCATGTACATTATGCAGAGGAAGATAAAGGAAGAAAGGCTTGCTAGTATCGTGATTTGTTATCACATCTGTGAGGTCGTCTCTGTAGGAGTAGGCATCGTAGGAGCCATTGCGTGGATCTACATCATTGTTCTTCCAGAAATCAACTGCACAACCAAACTTTTGGTCCATATGGTCTTCACCGCCATTTAAAAACCCAGAAGAAGTATCAAAGCCTCTGTTGATAGGTATGTACTCAGGCTTGTACAATCCTTCATGCCACTTCCCTATCATGTGTGTCATATATCCGGCAGTCTTCAACTTAGATGCTATGGTTGTCATATTAAGGTTCAAACCAACGGTAGTACTAGGAGGCATATTCCATTGGTGGACATGGTGAGGCCATCGTCCAGTTAGAAAAGAAGCGCGTGAAGGGGAACAGTATCTATAGACATAATGGCGATTTAGCATCAATCCATTGTCAACTATGTTTTTGAAGTTAGGAGAAGAGATAGCTGGATTTCTAAAGTTCACATCTGCATATCCCCAATCATCTACCAGAACAAATACTATGTTCGGCTTAGCCCCAGTAGCAATGGCAGATAAGGCAAAACTAGTCAGTAAACAAAGTATGACTCCTGCCATTTTTGTTGTTACAGTTCTGTATTTGACAGCAGGTGATCACGTGGCTGTTCTTTTATGGTGAGAAGCAACATGAATATCACTAGAATATTCATTGTGATGCTACTTTTAGGAAATGAATTCTATTGCTCTGAATAGTTCTGCTGGCTTTTACTGCTAGCATACTTTCACTTGGCATACGCAGCTTTTTATACAATAGATGTGATTGGACTACAATGCCATCTAGTGCATCCTCATTATTCAGATTTGTGACAGATTTATCATCACTGGTCAAAGTTAAGCTCATGTAAAGGCATAATATCATTATGGGCAGCTGTCACGATGTTTCTGTCCTATAAGCCAGTAAATTACACACAGCACTGGGTGCATGCCACTTTTAGTCCGGAGTATGTCGGTCAATGTTCAGAAAGTCGAGCTTTCTGGCAGTTGAGGTTGGAAATGTCTAAGATAGATTTGGTTGAGGCAGGCCTTCATGTGGTATAGGGTAGTATATCCAGTTGTGGCTAATTGATATGCGGGCCGGAATTTCTCTGTGGATTTAAAGACGTTACCCTTTTTGTGGGAAGAGGGTCTTAGAAGGGAGCCTAAACACTCTTATGAGACTACTGGGATTAATACTGGAAGCTGAAATGGTAACAGCTTTGGCATGGCACCGTAACAGAGGAGGCACTAATGGAATTAGTGTCATTGATAGATACTGGTGATCTTTAGTATATTTGGACTGTTTGAAAACACATGCTACACACAGCATCTAAAATGTCAAGGTGTGTATGTTGCCGAGATTGTGGTGTTCATGTATGGGTGGAATGGTCATTGATATTGATGATATTAGTAATGGTAAGGAATATGTAGGGAAGCAAACTGTATTTCTGTAGAAGTGGTGCGATGGTACTAGTAACATATTCCATGACTATAGAGTGAAAGATTGGGGCTGTAGGTTATGGTTAGTGTAATTTGTTAATCATAGTATAGGGGTTTGGGGAGTGTGGCATTTAGCCGCTGGAGGATGTTGCAAACATACACTCCCCAAAACAAATAAGGAATTGGGAAGGTAATAATCTAAGGGGGGCAAACTGCAGGTGAGGTGAAGGATCAAGTTGGGAGGAAAGCAGTAACTGCTGGCAGGAGCTGGCGAGGATATGCTAGCAGGGATCGTTAAGGGATGTGCTGACAAGGTCTAGCATGGATGTGCTAGCAGGGATCGGTAAAGGGATTTGCTGGCCGGAGCTGGTGAGGATGTGCTGGCAGGGATGGCAAAGGGATGTGCTGGCAGGGGCTAGCGAAAATGTGCTAGCAGGGATCGCTAAGTGATGTGCTATCAGGCATTTTTGCTGACAAGGTCTAGCAAGGATGTGCTAGCAGGGATCGCTAAGGGATGTGCTGGCAGGGGCTAGCGAGGATGTGCTAGCAGGTGGGGTGCAGGACCTGGTAGCTATGGCTGGAAGAGAGGCTCCTGTGTATTACCAATCACCCTAATTCCAGTAATGGCTATGGAGGGCAGAGGGTGGGGAGTTGGGTGAGAGCAATCGTGAATGGCCAGGTTATACATGAACTTTCTTCCAAATACACACTTCCTCAACTTAAGCTCAAAGTCATCTTCTTACGCTCCAAACACGTTCTTTTTGACTATCTTTTACAATCAATTGTACCATAGCCATCCTTATAGTTGTGTGAATGTGAAAAAATCTTAGTTGTTGTCGGGAAATTGAACTCAGGACCAGCTACAAGTGCTCTAGCCACTGAGCTACGACAACCCACGACTTGCAAGACCTTCACATTTTGCCATTGGACCGCCTTTAGGTGAGAAAGTTTCAATCTAGTTTTATTACGAAGGGTCAGAGCTTTATTATTATTAGGTTATATTAATTTCATTATAGTTAGCACTATTGAAACTTCCAGTCATTTTTTATGGCTAGTCAGCCAACTATAAAGTAAATCAAAAGGTGCAGCCAATTTGTGTAAGAAATTAAAACTAAAATGATTTACTTACAAGAGATAAACTGGTCTCTAATAGTTTGTGGGATAAAGTTCAGAGTTAACAAAATATGAATTAGTAATGTTTTGTATTTAGCTACTATTGTTTTCAATTCTAATAAATATTGCAAGCTACTATAGCCATAAGTAAGTTAAATTAATTTTAATAAAAATAAAGTTTGTATAACCTACTTTTAGTAAAATGACTACAACTCTAACAAATTTTAGTTCACAACTCTAACTATTTGTTTCATTTTCAATTATATTTAGCAGTCTTTTATGATTTAATAAACAAATACTTGTTTCAACTACTCTGCAGTGGTCATCATCAGTATTGAATGGTACCAATCAATAATTAGACCCCTTTAAGTGGTGTTTGCTGCACCTTCAAAGAGGGTCTGACAGGACCTACACTACTTCACACAGTGAAAGAACATCAGAGCTTTAACTTCACATGATGCAGTATGCAATGCTTCAGCTGTGGCAGTAATTGCAATAAGAGAGAACCACCATCAGATTAATATGAGTAAGCTAGAGTGATAGATTCTCAATAGAATTTGATCACCTACTTGAGTTGTGGTACATATGAGCAACCAGAAATGCAAAAAAACATTGAAAATAGATTACTTCCTAAAGCATACAATGCTCTAATCAACTAAAGGCTTAAACAATTAAAAAAAAAAAAATATCTAAGCACATCTTGTCTGTTAGGTTACCTTAGAAACGTAAGTTCAAAATGGTTGCCCCAGCCTATACCTTTATCTCGCCTATTGATCAACCTGATACATGAACTTTTGCAGACCTTTTTCTTTCTCCTCTTGTCCGTAAGAGTCTATCTTGCGAGACTAACTACGCGCTGTGCTATCTCAATAGCGTTGAAAGCGGGGGCGTTTCACGCTAAGCGTTATCACAACGGTAGTTAAGAATATCAGCCATTACAACATATTTCAGTTGTGATAATGACGACGATTACTCTAAATTATGTCAATATTATCTATGCGATGCTCGTATTTATTTTCGTATTACTATCTGATTCAAGGGAATGTTACACTTTGGATTCTTCAAGTAAGAGTTAATAGCAAAAATTCATATCATTCAATATTTTTTTGTGTGCAGTTACACAGGCAAAACCCAAAGCTACACTTTCATCAAATGCTTCATACTTCATCTCAGACCTATTTTGTGAGAGATTCTACAATTTGAAATTAGACTCAAGTGCTGGTAAGAAACATTAACAAATAATTGCACAGATAGTGTTTATATTGTAATATTATAGTATCACCATTCTGGAGAGAACATGAACCATTTCCAGTTGATTTCCAATTATTACAAAATGATGTTCAACAGGTAAGTATTTTAAGAATAAAGTTTAGAACATTTTGTACAATTCATAATTTGTTGGTACACACTAAGAAACCATAGTTTGCAGTTCAACTCAAGTATTTGATATTTTTAGTATTTACAACTCACAAAATTTTATATATAGCATTCAGCTGTGGACTTATTGACAAATTTTAATCAAATGTGTGAAGAAATTGCGAGATTCAACAAAAGGTAATTCATTTCTTATTTCTCTGTAAATAGTTTGGTAGATATGAAATTCTTATTATTATAATCATTTTTAATTCAGCTCAACACAAGAAGATGACTGGAAATAAGAATATTGCAAAAAATACAAAACGTAACAAAATTGTCAAAGCAAAGAAGATGAACATCTTTAAGATCAAACATAAGACTCTAAAAGAAGAGAACCACAATGTGAGTGTAAGACTTTGTTAATGAATATCTCCTAATGGGTCGCTTGGTAGTTGTTTCTGATCATATTTAACAAACTTATGAAACATACTTCTGGTAAAAATTATTTACTAATCAATATTATTTAGAGATGCAACGGTTATTTTGTAAAATTGTAAAAGTAATTGAATACTTGGCTACTGTTGCTCTATCTGTCTGTCTGTCTGTCACTATGTCAACAATGGGTCTCGAAGATGGTGGACTTATATGCCTGGCATGATAATTTTATAAGTCTATATAGTCAGAAATAACAGAATAGTAATAATTTTTTGACATGTTCACGGAGATAAATCTTTCATAATATTTTTATGATATGCACATTCTTCATTAAAAACAGTCATGGTGTAACAACTTTTGGTTAGTCTACTCTTACCACAAGTTTTATTATTTCTCTTCATAGATATAAAGAAAAACATTGCTCTATAGTAGTAGTAAAAATAGTAATATAATTTACTAACTAATTATGCTATGAATATATTTTCAATACGCAGGATAGAATCAAAGAACTGATGAGAGTAGAAGAAAATGTAAGTAGAAAGTGACAGCTGTAATAAAGACTGGTAAAGAAAAAATCACATAATCCTTGAGTTTATACAGTGCAATACATTACAATAGTCCATTCAATTTTGTGTTTACATAAGTTAGCCACCAATTTAAGCCATCAGGAGCTTTATATACAGAGGTTGGTAGTAGTCATAATATATATATATATATATATATATATATAAGTTTACGTGTGAAATCTATTTGTTTGTTCGTATTGTATTTTAATTCTGCAATATTTATTATCTCTAATCAACCATGTTATATATATATATATATATATATATAAACATACATAATTATGACGCTCGACTTTAAAAGCAATATAAGTAAAATTTAGAAAGAAGATTGAAAGAGAAGCTATGATTATACTATTATCTAAGTGAATAGTTACAGCTTTAATAAAATCTCATAAAGAAGAAATGACACTACATATGGGGGTAAGGGTATTACAATAAAGCATTTAAAACTTTCTTTCTATAGATGGACTACCGATCAAAGCAAACAGGACCAATATATTATATTGAGGTTAGTGATTCCATATAAAATATATAATTGCATGAGTAGTAGTTGTATTCTGTTTTGAAATTTATTTCTGTATATTAATATATAATATTATTATACAGGGCAAAAACGAACAACCGAGGAGTGCAGAAGAATAAGTAAGTTAATAAAGTAAAAAGATGATACATAGATAATAAATGTAGTATAGTCACTGTAAACTATTTTCAGTTCTATTGCTACGGTAGTGTGGTTGTTACATTATATAGTTGTAAAGATAGACTGATTCACACCACCAGACGACATACCATTTAAACATTCACAATTAACTTGTATTGATTTACTAACCATAGTTTTATACATTACAATAGTCCATTTATTGTTATACTTATAGGTAGACAGCCAGTTCAAACAATCATGTGTTGTATATATACATGTGTGTTACAATATTATTTTATAATTATATTATTTTATACTATTTGTTTTTAATGTATATTCTGCCTTACATTGTGCAAAATATTGATTATAGATTACACAATGAACCATGTGGTATAGAGTAGTGTCAGTATGTATGGCCAAATATGAGTATGCATGTTATCTGTTTGCACATCTTACAATAGTTAAATTGTGTACTACGGTTGTACATCTTGGAGTAGCCTATAAGAATAAAATATTACTATTGTGCCTGTCTGTCAAGCTGTGCTTCTTTGCCACTGCTTTCGAAGTTTATTCAGGTAATTCTGTTAGTTTAGTCTGGGATCAGAGACTTTAGATTCTCTGATGCTAACTGAGAATGGAAAGGGTTACACTGTGCACTACAGTTAGATGTAAAAGGAGTCTGCTCGCTCGTCATGCATTTGCGCTATTCGAGCGCACCACTATGTAGGTTATTGTTCTTCTAAATATTACTTAGCTATAGCTAATGAGGTTATTGTTCTTCTAAATATTAGTTAGCTATAGCTAATGTATGGTTATTGTTCTTCTAAATATTAGTTAGCTATAGCTAATGTATGGTTATTGTTCTTCTGAATATTAGTTAGCTATAGCTAATGAGGTTATTGTTCTTCTAAATATTAGTTAGCTATAGCTAATGAGGTTATAGTTCTTCTAAATATTAGTTAGCTATAGCTAATGTAGGTTATTGTTCTTCTAAATATTAGTTAGCTATAGCTAATGTAGGTTATAGTTCTTCTAAATATTAGTTAGCTATAGCTAATGTAGGTTATTGTTCTTCTAAATATTAGTTAGCTATAGCTAATGTATGGTTATTGTTCTTCTAAATATTAGTTAGCTATAGCTAATGTATGGCTATTGTTCTTCTAAATATTAGTTAGCTATAGCTAATGTAGGTTATTGTTCTTCTAAATATTAGTTAGCTATAGCTAATGTAGGTTATTGTTCTTCTAAATATTAGTTAGCTATAGCTAATGTAGGTTATTGTTCTTCTAAATATTAGTTAGCTATAGCTAATTTAGGTTATTGTTCTTATTACAGTTACCTTGGCTATGTGCATTCCTCAAGAAGCTAGAAAATTCCTATTGGCTGAAAACTAGACAATGTGACAACAATGTCTGACCTATAAATTTCTTGAAAATAACACTAAACACTAGGGCGGACCGAATCCGCTAGCATATTCGTTCCCCCTGACTACTACAGCTGGCTGATTTGGTCCGACAGGACCTAAAACCGCCAGGACCAAATATTCTGAGACTCCGGCAATTGCTGGGTCTGCTGGCCGTTTCGGCCACCCCTGCGGTTACTAGAAAATGTAAGTTCAAAAAATGGAGAGGACTCGGCTTCCCCAGCTTACCTATTTGTGTCGCCTATTGATCAATCTCATAGTGAAGTCGACCAGACCCGTTCTTTCTCGTGTCCAGTAATAGCCAGCGCGACAAACAACGCACTGTGCTAGCTTAGTAGCGTTTAAAGCGGGGGCGTTTCACGCTAAGCGTTATCACAACGACAGTTAAGAAAATTGGTATTACAACAATTATTTCAGTTGTGATAATGACGACGTTTACTCTAAATAATGTTAATATTATCTATGCATTGCTCGTATTTACTTTCGTATTACTATCTGATTCAAGGGAATGTTACACTTGGGGTTCTTCATAAGATATATAATAGCTTATACTTAGCTAAATAGCAACATTTCATTATATTCAATATTTTTGTGTGCAGTTATGCAGGCAAAACCCAAAACTTCACTTTCCTTGAATATTTCATTCATAATCTCAGATTTATTTTTGGAGAGCTTCTACAATTTGAAATTAGACTAAGTGCTAGTAAGAAAATATTTCCAAATATTGTAACATGTACCACATATAATGTTTATTTTCCAATATTATAGTATCACCATTCTGGTGAGAACATGAACTATTTCCAATAGAATTGCACTTCCAAGATGATGTTCAACAGGTATGTCTTTTAAGAAAATAGTTTTGAACATTTTGTACAATTCATAATTGTATTGGTACACACTAAGAGACCATATTATTCTGCATTTCAATTCCAGTATTTGATACTTTTAGAATTTACAACTCACTAAATTTTATCAATTCTGTTTATTCTCGTACTACTCCACCCTCCGTTTTACGTGGTATTATCAATCAAATGTGTAAACAAATGGCAACAATCAACAAAAGGTAATTCATTTCTTAATTCTCTGTAATTTTTTGGTTAAATATAAAATGATTATAATGATCATTTTTTAATTCAGCTCAACACAAGAAGATGACCGGAAATGAGAAGTTTGCAAAAAATATAAAATGTAACAAAATCGCCAAAGCAAAGAAGATAGCCAAACACAAAAGGAACATCTTTAAACATAAGACTCTGAAAAAAGAGAACAACAATGTGAATGTAAGGATTTGTTAATCAATGTCTCTTAACAGGTTGCTTGGTAGTGGTTTCTGATTATATTTAACAAGCTTATGTAACATACTTTTGTAAATTGTGGTAATTTTTATTTTCACAATAAGTAATCAATAGTAACTAGAGATACAACAGCTGTTTTGTAAAGTGTCAAAATAAATGGAATATTTAGCTACTAACTAGCTCATTAGATGTATTCTCTCTCTTTATGCAGGCTATTTTTTTACACACAATGCAGAATGTATAAATGTTTGGCTGTTGGTGATTTTGAACCCAGGACCACTTGTTTAATGCTCTACCACAGAGCTATGACAGTGAATAGATACATGAACACTTCAATTCTGTTTGTAACTGTTAATGATTACTGTTATGCCAATGTTTCATTCTCAACAGATCAGTGGAATTTTCATTCTTTAAAGGATTTTTTTCTACGTGGAATTTTTTTACTTCACGGTTTATAATTGACAGTTTCTTCCTCCTTCTTTTACTCATTAGATTTAATCTCTCTTTCACAATTCTTTCAAAAAATGCAAAATAAAAAATTTGGCCGCCACTGCTTGCTTAGCTACAACTCTTTAGAGATTTGAAAATGTGAATGTGCAGAAGTTTACTACAACATTTATGCCAAGGTTTACATGCTCATGAAATAATAGTTTCTATTATTACCTAAATAATTGTTTCTATTATTACCAGGTCATAAAGGCAAGCATGAGTCCACACGTAACTCTTTATGTGCTTCAATATTTTTTGTATTCCTATAGACAAACAGTCAATTGGTGAAATTACATGCTATGGATACAAGGTTAGTACCAATTGTACCACATTAATATATTGTATCCATGTGACATTTGATTACCACAGGCTGAGTAATTTGAAGTTGAAGTTAACGGATCTCGAAGACAGCTAATATTTGTGCCTGGCATGATAATTTTATAAGTCTACTCAGTCAGAAATAGCGAAATAGTAATCTTTTTTGACATATCCATGGAGATAAATCTTTCTCAGCATAGCTATATGAAATGCACATTATATTTTATTTTGTTATGCTATGATTATATTTTCAATATGTAGGATAGAAACAAAGAACTGATAAAAATTACACTTGTTAAGTTCTTTGTGAAGTTTTTCTGTTTCATATGCTTAGTTTGTGTCATTCAAATCACCTTTGAAAAAAAACTGTCCATAAAAAAAGTTTAATAAAATTAAGTAAAAGGTTATAAAATACGCACAATTCAGTAATGTTGGTCTAGTTTAGCATTCCTGTAGAGTAAGTGAGCTTTTAGAGAGAACTTGATACTTAATATGGCTACAAAATACACCACAGCCAATAATTGAAGTGTGTGAATAAAAACTGGTGTCTGACCAATTTTTTTGGACAGCCCATTCCTACAAGGGAAGTAGTAGCAGAAAGGTTTCCTCGAATACAATTAGTAATAAACTAACTTAACATTAAAAAAAAGTAGTTGATTAGAAATATTTGGTCACTCTATTTAAAAGGAGAAAACCCTGGCTGTGTATCAATGACCTATTAAGACAGACTAATGCAAACCACCACTTAACATATAATTTTAACGTAGCTGCACAATTTACTTGTACGGAGTTGTCATTATCTAACTTATTGCCCATATAATTTTATACAATGTGATAGTTCATTTAGTTTTGTACATATCGGTAGACAGCCAATTCAAACGATCGTGTGTTGTATATAATATCATAGACTCCAACTTTTCTAATAATGCTTTAAGGACACAAACCACACCCATCTATAATTTAGTTACCATGCCCCTAATTAACATAACCATACCCCAACCACACCCACATTAATGGAGTAGATGAGTAAATGAATTTTATTTTTTATTATGCAGTACAGTTGCTTTTTTGCACTTAGTGAGAAGTTCTTCACTAAAAATTGAGTCGTGACAGCATTCTTCACTGTTGAACTTGATGGTCATTAAATAAATTATTGTTGACTGTTTCAGAGATGGACGCTGATCAGTATGAACTTTACAAGCATGGAAAAAACCCTCTCACTGTCAGCATTTGAAGCAGGAATTGACATCAAACCTGACATCAGCCTCGCCAACAAAGGAAGTCTCGGCTCTCCATCAAAACGTTTCATCTGACCAACCTCATACCATGGCTTGTCATCTCCTGTGGCCGACTTGTATATTTCTACTGTAGGATGCTCAGGTGGAGATAGCTTGAAATCCATGAACTCACCTCTCAGTGCATCAATGGATGCAGATTCGGCCAATTCTAATTGTGGAAAATGCTTTGCAAGTTGTAATATCAGGGTTTATGATGCCTAAATCCTTCAATATGGTGTCCCCAAATGGGAATTTTTTGAGCATTTTATTCAATGAAACCACATAGAAATCCCGCACTGCTTGGTAGAAGGGTTTTGTATCAAATTACTCTTCCATTTCAGAGAGAGCTTCCCATGTTGAGTCCCCCAACCCCAAATTCTCATCTGCTAGCTGGTTTGCACTTGCAAAGCTTAGCTTACTGATATCCTTACCCATTGACTGCAGTTATAGACTCTGGCTTCAAAACATTACTGGCATACAAATGAACCAGCCTAGACATTTCCATGTATAACTGACAGGTTGTATTCTGGGTTAACTTCTGAAATAGACGGTTAAACTTACCCATTGATGACAGTTTAGTAGCAGACTAGGCGGGGTTAATACCAGGCGGAGTACCAGCAACGGTTGCTTAGGTAGAAGGGGAGTGTCTGGCGGGGTCATGTGCACAGGGCTCCCCACGTGTGGGAGGTGGATAATTAGAATATACTAGCGGGGAAGAGAAAAGGTGCGGAACAAAAGATTTTCCCACCCACCCACACCTTACCTGACCGAAAGAGGCATTTGTAAGGGGGGGGGGGGGACATCTTTGATTTCTTTTATTTTAACCTCTGGTAAGCAGTTTGCCTGTTTACCGTGAAAATGTGGGTGCCGGAATTAAAGGGGCGCTTGCCCCGCCCCGTTAATTACACCCCAGTCAGCCCAAGCTGATTGGGGGGTGGGGTTTCCGGCTCTACCTGAGCCAAAAGACTCAGCTACTAGAGCTGCGGCCATGGGAGAGAAGCTGTGTATCTCTAGAACTATATATACGTACCCTTGGAAGAAGTCCCAATTCCTGGAAACTGTTGAATCCAGCTTGGACAAAATGACATGGTCATTTGGGATCGCACATAATTTATTGAAGACACAACAAGTTTAAAGGTCTGAGGAATGAGACTTGGAAAGCAAGAAAGCTATTCAGACCTGACCAGTAAGCAGTTGAGAGAGCTGGCAGCAGTTGCATGTGGTTATAGCAGCTGATGATTTTGTACATGTCATATTTAGCTTATTTTGCAATCTTTTAAAATTATGCAAGCATGCAGTTGTAGTTACAGTGTATACATGGTGACATTATAATTGGCGAGCAAGCGTAGCGAGCGAGACACTTACAGGGGTAACACAATTGAAAATCGGGGATGTTTGTTTATTTATTTGTATATATGTATGGACGTACGTAAGGCATTTTTGTACTTTGACCCTCGCGTTTTTGTGTTAGTTCGGTTGTCGACCCCATCCCAAACTTCACTAAACAGAATCCTCTGTTTATCGATCAGTACCCGTATCACCCTAGAAATTGAATTGTTTACCTTTTTTAATTCTTTTACTGGTGCAGTTAAAACGTGAAAACTTACAGGACTTCCATTTCTATTCAAGTTATAGTGGCTGTGGTAAGTCAATGCGCTCTTTGTCATGGTTAAGCCATGCGCAACAGATTTACTTGAAAATACATTGTCCACTAGACTACCGCGAAGGTAAGTCTGTGTAGGTGCATGTCCAGTTCTGTCACAGCTGTGTGTTACAACCACTACTTAGCTAAAGAATATCACAAAGAAAAACTTTTAAATAACGTGTATTGTTTTGTTGTTGTTTTTTCCCTTCAATTCAAGCAGTTGCAGAGAGTTGTTACTATGGCACTGAAATCCCTTTACCGTGTATGCGAAATTTAAAAACTGGACCTTATTTTCAGTAGCTTCAGTGTTAGAAGTCAAATATAAAAATAGTATAGTCTTTAGGCTCGCTCGCCATTTGTGCTCAAGCACATCACTAGTTTATTTGTACATATGTATGGACGTATGTATGTCATTTTGTACTTTGATCCTCGCGTTTTTGTGTTAGTTACGTGGTCGACCCCGTCCCAAATTGCACTAAACAGAATCCTCTGGTTTATCGATCAGTACCCGTATCACCCTAGAAATTGAATTGTTTACCGTTTTGAATTCTTTTGCGGGTGCAGTTAAAGCTTGAAAACTTAAGGGACTTCCATTTCTATTCGAGTTAGTGGTGGTGGTAAGTTAATGCGCTCTTTGTCATGGTTATAAGCCGTGCGCAACAGTATTTACTTGAAAATACATTGTCCACTAGACTACCACGAAGGTAAGTCTGTGATGGACGACTCTTGCAGGTCAGAGTACTGCACAAGAAAGAGAGATAAAAGTTAGTGAGCATGAGGTGCATGGAATGATGTGAGGTGATCACAGTGTGTAGTTTTGGCTTGTCACATACAAAATACTGCAAGATTGCTATAGTGTTAAGTATGAAAATTACTAAATAACTAGTGATGTGCTTGAGCACAAATGGCGAGCGAGCCTAAAAACTATATTTTTGTTATTATGATGATTTTGACTTCTAACACTGAAGCTACTGAAAATAAGGTCCAGTTTTTAAATTTCGCATACACAGTAAAGGGAGTTCAGTGCCATAGTAACAACTCTCTGCAACTGCTTGAATTGAAGGAAAAAAACAACAACAAAAACAATACACGTTATTTAAAGTAGCTAATTAGTGGTTGTAACACACAATGCTTTGACACAACTGGACATGCACCTAGGCCCATCCTTCGGCTCAAGACAACGGTATACATACATCTGAATATTACGAGACATAGTAGAGCAATTTTTCCAGCATTATCACACACATAACTACATCTTCTAGCACACGCCCACAACACCTGGACAGCTGCAATAGACCACTTGCATCTGCGAACTCAGGAATTTAATTATTGATGACGTCACCACTGGATGCCCGGTCTCCTATAGAAATGTATTGGCTTCAGCACCGATTGAGGCTGTGATTGATTCAAAATTCCCGCCAGCGGTGCGCACGCAACAATACTCTATTTAAATGAAAACAATCTTGAAATATGAAAAATTAGCTATCTTTTGAAGGTAGAACGGACAGAAAAGCTAAAGTAGTTTTGGAGATATAGTTGCTTTAAGTGTGATGCCTGGCCAGAGATGTCAGATATGTCACACTATTCAGAAAAAAGATTCTGGGGTTGCTTTCCACCGCTTTCCTAGAGATCCAGTGCTAAGGAGGTCGTGGCTCGAGGTATTTCAGTTGGGAGAAAGTGACCTAAAGCCAAGTTCGAGAGTTTGCTCGAGACATTTTCCTGATGGGGACTCTAAGAAGATGCCCAGTACAAGTGTAGGTGAGTATAAACTGCCATGTTTAGCTATGAGCCTTAATTTGAAATATTAATAAATAAAGCAGTTCTCTAAGACATTTTGTAATATCAACATAATTTTAGTAGCTGTATAATATGCTTGTTGTCAGGTAAACGATTTGCATCTCCGATTAAGCCAGGTGCTAGGGCAGAAAGAGCGAAGACTAGGAGTGTTGACAAATACGTGCGAGACCAGTTCCACACCAGCAACTACTAGCTGCAGTCGATCTGTCACACCTTCACTCGCACCGTCGACTTCACAGCAGGAGTCATTTGCTGGAACTTCTGAAGAACCTGATGATGAATCTTCAAAAGCTGTCCATACTGGCCTTTTAGCTTAGTCTCGCGAGCCAGACCCTTTACCAACCGCTAGCGCGGGAGAAGGAAAGGGTCTGGTAAACGTGCATACATCGTTTCGTTCTGCTGGAATGCAATTAGTACGTTTGTTTACTTCCTGCGTTGGCCGGAAAGTTTAAATTGCAGGTTTAAATTGAATAATTACCAGTTGACTGCAAGAAGAAAAATGGTTAACCAGAACTGTTTTGGCTGTGGGAAATTGTTGGATAGCGGTGAAAACAAGAAGCGTAGGCGCCTGCTGTCAAGCCCCAGCTTGAGTTTACATTTGAAAACTTTATCTTCTCTGGCAGTTGCTGCAGATAGTGGAGTAGACACTGGAAGTCTGAATACAGGATACATCTGTAGAAGTTGTGTGGGGCTGATAGAAAAATATCACCAATTGCACAAACAGCTGAGCAACAATTTCTCTGGGGCTATCTCACATATATCCCGATTAACCACTCAATCTGAAGCTCCAGAAGCATCCACGAGCACACTATGCAGTCAGCCTGGATCTCATGAAACTGAAACCGGCCAACAGTTGCAGAGTATGGAATTAGCTAGTACACCCTTAAGTACAGACACAGGAAGCCAGACCTTGCAAGCTGAGCCAAGTAGTCCGTCTCAATCCTTAGAGACCTTACATGCCGTACCAAGTGGTCCGTCACAATCCTTGGAGACCTTACATGCTGAGCGAAGTGGTTCATATCAATCCTTGGAGACTAGCAATCAGTCAACATCTCCAGCTCTGACAGTAAGTTCTGTTATTATAATTGATTTATTTACCAAAATAAACATTAATTTATAGGCAAAGATACACTACTTGAGGCATCCAAAAGTGTACACTGTTACTCCCAACAGAAGAAGAATCTGCAGGCCTCTAGTGAGAAGGAGTTACACATCTTTTGCAATTCAGTGTGTGAAAAAAACCAAGCCACCAAACAAGCAGTTGTTAATGTTGTAGGACAGGTTCTTCGAAGTGAAATAGCTGCCATTTGCTCTGATAATTTCAATTCCATTATGAGGGATAAGTCTGTAATGTCTGTCCAAAATTTCAAGAATGTGGTAACATCATTACATAGTGAATTAAGAAGCAAAGCACCAACCCTTCTATGTCTTTTGATGTCCTGCTTGAAAACTGCAAAGCCAAGACGAAATACAGAATATATAGTGGTTGTAGTGGTTTCCATTCTGTGTAAACATCGTAGACCTTCAGCATGTCTCATTCAAAGAATTATTTCACTTATATTGTACGCTGGACATGCCAGTAAACAAGTAAGTTATTCACTTAAGCAATGAAACAATTTTGAGGCTGCATTCAATTTCATTAGGTATTTCAGCGACTACAGAAAATTGGTCTTTGTCTCTCACATACCGCCACTGTCCAACTTATTAATATCTTTGGTAGTGATTATGATTCTTTGGTCCTAGACTGGAAAGAAAGCGTTCAATGGAACTCGATTTCATCTCAGGTATGAATGTTAATACATATTTTATATGAATACTGGCATGCAAAGAGAACATGTAAACACTCCATACTATATACTACACAGCCTCACTCCCATTTATGCAATCATTTGGAATAGTATGTAACTAGGGATAGTAAATATTCACATTAAAATCAGCGAAGCGAGCTATTGCAAACCATAGAATGTGCTAAGGTGTTGTGAATAAAGAGTTGAGCGAGGATGCTTGACTAAAGTTCAAGTTTTCAATTAACAGTGGTACAGGACGTCATTACATTTAGAGTCACGCGTAGGCAAGAGAAAAACTGCTCAGCCATTTATGTTAGATTCGCGCGTGAACGAGTGCCACATATGCCTGAGGGGTTTCATTTTCTAGACATAGATATAACTAAATATGAGACAAAACACATTAGAAAGTCAGTTCCGCTCGTTGTGCTTGCTTTGCTGAATTAAATTATATAATTGGTCTTATCTTTAATTTTTATTTTGGTGTGTCTAAGTGTTACGTGTTTGAAAGATTTCAATTTACTTGATTCCATGGAGAGTTAAGATTTGCACTATGGGTGACGAGGGAGGCAATGAGCCATTGAGTATTGGTAAAAATAAAATATTATGAACATGATAAAGTCAGTATCATTAGGTGGTTGAATATGTAGTACACATTCTATGAATACTAGCTTGCTCAACACATTATTTACATGATACATGCTTTTTGGTGTAAGGTAAGGGCCTAAATGTATCCAATTACACATGTAACATTTATTTAATCATCACATCCATTGAACAAGTAATATATTTCCCTGGGCATAGTTAATGTGTTCCCACTGGTACTGAAACCTGAGCTAACAGGATAATAAGAATAGGCCAGGGCTGTATCCAGAGAGGGAAGAGGAGAGGGGGGTTGTAATCTTTCTATCCCTGTTTACGATTTATATTTTTTGAAATGCGTAATCCTCACGGTAAAAGAAATTTGCAAAATTAGACAATTGAATACACTTTAATGAACATTGGGGGTGTATTTTAGGGTTTGATCAACAACCCCTTCTTTCTGCAATTTTTGGATCCGGAAAAGGACATATTCACGGTTTGCACACAATAAATTTTCAAATAATATTACAAAATAAAATGTAATTCCAGTATGGCATTGTTAGGCAGTAGTTAGGGCATGAAATGGATTTATATACACACTTCTTTATTTACAGTAATGTTACTTTTACAGGATGAATCTTCTGTTCTGGATAGCAGGGTATGTTCCCCTCAATTACGTTTCCCACTTCATTCATCAACACCAGAGCCCCTTGAAGGTGCACTATCCTCTGATACTTTGTCACTTGATTCTTCAGCATCTCCTGATAGCGATTCTTTGATCTGCCCAGATGTTATTGAACAGTCATTGGATAGCCAAGATCTAACTGAGCTAGCTTTTGAAGAAGCTGAAGAGTCAATGGCTGAAGAGTCAATGGCTGAAAAGTCCTTGAATGAGACTACAATCTCAATCCAGTCAGAGGCAGTAGAAACTTGCACTGCCGTCAAGTCGACAAATGCTGGTTATAAGCTAGTGTTTGATAACATCGATAAAACTATCAAGCCAAGATATATGAGGCAAGATGTACAGAGTGTGATGTTGCATTATGTGCAAGCTTATGCGGTCAAGGATAGAATTGATTTTTCTAGCATAGGCCATGAACAAAGAAAGGAAGCTAATATATACAAATTAATACCAGAATCTGATGACTACAGAATATTGAAGAAAAGATTTATTATCCAAGTGTCACGAGTCATTGTAGAATACCTGGATTTTTTTAAAGAAGACTTTAAAGGTCTTGTGCAGCGACACATTCCTCATAAATATAGTTCAGAAATGTGTCGCATATCAGAAATAGTAAGCAGTATTGAGCGGCTAATGTTTATATACAATAATGTTGTAATATCTTATGACTTTGAAAGCTTCCTTCTTGTGCTCTGTCTTTCTATTGCACTTATAACGTTAGAGAACACTTTTTAAATATATTTCTATTATTGGTCAATCAGTACCCTAATTCAGAAATTCTACTAGCTAAAAGTTATTGGGTTTATTTGAATCTTTTATTGATACATAATTTGTTATTGATAACATAGTTGTTATGCCATTTTGTTTTTATGCTAGGTTCCACTTGGTGTCTTACCAAAGCATGAAATGCTTTATGAAGACATGGTAGATATATTAGAAGAGTATAAAAAATATATCCCATCTAAAGTGGTAAATCTTGAGGAGCCTATTCCTGGTACTGATCTTACTGAGGATCGAGTATTTCTTTCCACATTGTTGGGTGGTGATGGTTTGTCCGTGGCGGGCTCGAGCACGAGGTGCACAATACATCAGAAGCACTTCAGAGTTGGCAGTGCATCGCCTGGATGGCTTTTTGCCTGTTGCTGAGGATTGGCATGCTAAAGTATGCTTTTTAGAGGTATAAAATATATTTGTATGTTTATTATGTAAATAACCATGCATATTATAATGTACAGGTGTTTTGGAAAATACTCTACAAAACTACATCAGGGATGGACAAAGGTACACTGTGTCAGCTGAGAAACCTGATCAATCGACGAAACATATCAAAATCTCCAAAAAATAATGTCAATGCATCAGAAGATTTTATGGAGGTAATTGTGAATGGTCATATTTTGGCTGCAGTTATGTCCTACTTAGGCATGTCCTCCATACATGACAGACCATCACCTTCAATTGTCTCCCATGATGTTTGGATGGAAAGTGATGACGTCAGACGCTTGGTTTTGCATAGCATAGCGGAGCATGTTATTTCTCAACATGTCGACCTGGCAACTTCTTTTAAAGACCCCTCCCATAGTGGTAGTGATAAGGGCACTGCATATGAGTATGCTTGTGAACTTTTAACATTAGGTCTTGTAATATTTGACTTCAAAGACGCTATTCGAGAGGGAGATGGAGATCAGGTTCTTTTGCTTTGGAAGTACATGCTTATTCTTTTTAAAGCTACTGGGAGAAAGAACTACGCAATTGAAGCATTGACTCTTCTATCTCAATACCACATACTTCTTCCATGCAACTTGGCTGAGCAGCTGAAATGGTCACGGTTTATCAATGTACGTGGTCTTCCTGGACACAATATCAGCTGTGATTTACATATGGAGCACTTAAACAGACTGGTAAAGGTGTCCATGGAAGGTCTGGGGGCTAATAAATCAGAAAAGTCTATAAAGAGAGTGGCAAAAGCAATGGGTGTACTCACAAAGGCAACTAACTCTTTTGATTGTGAAGTTGGCATAGTCTCTACCAGTGGCAAACACTCCGAAAAATCACAACTTAAAGATTTAAAAACTATTATACAGCAGTTGGTGGAATGCGACCCCTTCAAAAGTGGAGCACAAAGACCTCTCCGATCTTTTCCTAATTTGCAGAGAAATGTATTTAAAACCTTGGATGAAAAAAAAGTGAAAGAATGGATGGTGGAAAGATTTTCAATTATATCTCAACCTGTTATAGCCTCATTAAACTTAGTTCAAGACTCAGATAGCAGTGATGATGACCAAGATATGTGTTAAAATACTTTTTTTTATGCCTCTCAAAGAATTTTTTAATGAAATACTTAAATACAATTATGAAACAAAACAATGACATATTCAGTAAAAGAATGAATTTAGTTTGGTGTCACATTGTTCACACTTGCATATTTTAGCACAAACGTCACAGCATGTACAACTTCCTGAATTCCAATCACAACTTGGAAAATCACTGAACAGAATTGTTTTTCTACATAAATTGTTTGTGTTTGAGCAGTAATTCTTCATCTCGTTTGATGTATACTTTAAATCATTACTGTTCTTTAGTAGCAGTGCTAATGCAGGCCTTCTATCTCGTCCTGCTCTTCCACTTTCTTGTATATACATTTCTGTATCATCAGGAACACCCCAGTGTATGACTTGCCGTACATCAGGACAGTCTACACCTATTCCAAAAGCGCTGGTTGCTACAATTATACGAAGGGTAGATGAGGAAGTAAATTGCTTTAGTAGTTTGTTCTTCACTGATGGATGAGTGCAATGGGAGTATAAATCCGCAACTCTATAGTTAACATAGTTAGGTGATCCTTTAGGTTCTGTACAAGATTGACCGAGTGCTGTAATAAGGTAGCTGTGAATTGAAATAGCATCTGGATAGGAACGACAAAATATTATTACTCGACCCATATCACGTTCTTTGGCTAATTTTGCTGCTATCGGTTGAAAGACCTCAGGAATACCACCCTTTGGCTTTTCCGATACAAAAAAAATAATATTATTTTTTTACAGGTGGAGCATAAACTATAGCAGGATTCTTCATACACAAATTTTTAATAATAAACCTTCTTGTTGAGAAGGTAGCAGTGGCAGTAAGTGTCATCAAACGTACACTTTCAGGAACAATGCTCCTTATTTCCTCTAGATGAGAAAATTCTTTCCTGAAACTTGGACCCTACATTGCAATTATTAATAAAAATGAAACATTACAGGCTAACATTAGTTATAGTATATTACATACCACTTCTTGATGCAATGGGCTTCATCGATCACAAACGCAACTAAATTATTTGCATAAATGTCAGTTGCCAACATACTTCTCCACTCCATGCCACCCACTAGAGCTTCTGGTGATATAAATACTATCTGGTATTCTCCATTCTTAACTGACTGTTTTACGATTAACTTTGTAGCATGCTTGTCAGTAATGTGAATTGCTGATACTCCCATTGCTGTTGCAGCAGAGACTTGATCCTGCATTAATGCTATAAGAGGAGACACTACCAACGCTATCGACTTCTTGTCCACCTTTCGTAGCCGATCGAAAACAATGGGCAAAAGAATGTAACAGAGAGACTTTCCAAAGCCAGTTGGAAGAGATACAAACACATCCTTCCCCTTCACAAACTCCATAATACTCAAAGTCTGTTCATCCTTCAATTCTTTATAGCCTAGACTCATGGCAGCACTTCCAATTAAAGACTTTAACGTGTCATCATCATTTGACTCTAAGGATCTTTCACCTGAAGAGCTGAGAGTCCAAGAAAAGCTGGAAATTGAGACCCTTTTCTTCTCCCGCGCTAGCGGTTGGTAAAGGGTCTGGCTCGCGAGACTACTTTTAGCTTACATTGAACTTCTAGAGAGTGAAAATGCTCAGCTGAGAAGTGCACCATCTAACAAGAAACATTTCAGAATAGAAGATATACAGAATGATGACTAACTGGTATCCTTTTATACTGGCTTTTTATCCTATATGATTTTTTCAGCATTTTTTGAGTTTTTAGGTCCTGTAGTCAATAATTTAAATTATTGGGGATCTAAAGAACGTAGCACTTCCAACAAGCGTCGCCAAAAATTGGACCCTAAGAATCAGCTTTTTTTAGTTTTAAATAAGTTAAAACTAAATTTAAAACTAGTGGATTTAGCTTTTAGATTTGGTATATCAGCATCTCAAACCTCTAGATATATATCAACATGGATTTGTTTCTTATTTCATCACCTTAAGGAGATTGACTGGTTGCCTACTGTGAATCAGGTGAAAGGAACATTGCCTACTACTTTTCGTGAAAAATTCCCCACCACTTATGCCATTATAGATGGAAGCGAGGTATTTTTAGAACTCCTTCTGATTTAGCAATGCAATCATCGACTTGGAGTCAATATAAGCATCACAATACGGTGAAATTTTTAGTAGCATGTACCTCTAATGGAGCTGTCAGCTTTGTGTCCCCACTCTATGTTGGTTCCATATCAAATGTTGAACTTACTCGTGAATCCGGTTTTCTTGATGCTATTAAAGGGAAAGTGGGGATATCAATTATGGCAGACAAAGGTACTATTAGAGAATTGTTACAAAAAATAGATGTCGAACTAAATATCCCTGCATTTTTGAAGGAGAAGCAGCTCTCAGCTGAAGACGTAACTAAAGGACGTAAAATAGCATCCGTTCGAATTCATGTGGAGCGTGCTATTGGAAGAATAAAAAATTTTCAAATATTAAAAGGGACCATACCAATTTCAATGTCTAGGTTGTCTAATCAAATTGTTTTTGTTTGTGCTTTTCTAACAAATTTTTTGCCTGCTTTAGTACCATTGCATAAAGATGTTGTTTCTAGTGATATTAATGTAGAAAACTATTTTGATCAATTGACAGATTCTGATTCAGATACTATTAGTGATTGTGATGATTCATTGATATTTAATTGTTGTTATGATTCTTTGATAATAAAGAAACAGTTCATTATTGTTTACATTTTAGATAAATCACGCATGGGAAGTCCAAGTACATGGAGGGGACTTACTAATTCAGGGGCAACACAATTATCATAAAATGCATTCAATTTGGGTAATAATTTTTCTTTCCAGTATTTTTCATCAAATAGAATTCGTTCCACGCTGATTCCTTTTGTTGTGTAGATCACAAAATCGCACCATGGCCGCTCCCCAATGCCCATTTGGCCTTGAACTTGTGCGTAGTATTGATGATTTCTCTTGAGTTCTAACTTTCCATCTTTCAGTGTACAATAAAATCCTGTTTTTGTGCATGCCTCCACAGGCAATACATTTCTGCAGGTATAAGGGCATTTGATTTCTAAAAATCCATAGGGTTGAGATGTATTTGATAGTTTCTTTAAGTTTAATAATACTTTGAGGTTGGCATTCATTTGAAGTTAGATCTTCTTCACACTGAAATTGAGGATCAAGTAGAAGGGATATACCAAGTAGAAGGGATATACCAAGTTGCTCTCCTTTTATTTTATTTAATAATTCTGGGAGGCGCTCTGATGCAGTTCCCCGAAACTGTTGGGGTCGAGGGTCATAGTCATCCATCTTTTTCATTTTTTTTTTGTCAGGCTTGGCATAATCATGTTTCACAAATGATGCATCAGACAAGCGTAGAGTACTTTCCTTTCGTTTTTTGGGAGGTTTCCAGCGACAGGGCTGTGACGTGCAGGGCAATAATTCTTCATCACTCACCAGTTCTTCTGAACTTCCATCAATTATGGTGGGTGGGTGAAGGGCAGAAATGGCATGCAGAAGTGCTGATATGTGGGTACAACTAGCCGACTTCCTATTGAAATATGATGTATTTGTAATATTGAGATGTATATTTTATATTACATTAATATTATCTTATTGCTTTAGTTCTTTTATTATAACAAATACTTGACATTTATTTATATTATTTATTTCATTCAATGGTGTAAGTTAATAACTGTGCAGAAAAATTTAAACATATCCAGCATAATTAATAAAAGACATACCCAGCTGCACATTCACAAGTAGCTAGTCTGACTGAAGTGACCTCTTCCTTACGACCCAGCAGGATGTATGTGTTATATACACCAGTTTTCATGGAAGGCTTCATTTTGCACTTAACATGGCAACACAGTGGGTTGTTAGTGTTAACTTGAAGTTCATCGACTCTGCCAGGGGCCCAGTGAGTATATCCTCGTGACAATGCCCGAAAAGCACCTTGATCACCTATAAGGCCAACATGCCCAGCCAAGTAGGTATAAAGTAAACCTAAAAAAGGGTGGGAACAAAATGCGCAAATTTGCTTTATAAGGTATTACACTCATCAATTCTTTGTAAAATTTACCATGGCTTACGCGAGGAACGAAAGCAGCAACGGATTGGAAATTCTCACTGGTTACAATCGTCCAACCAGTAAGAGGTGGAGAAGGAATAGATGGAAGAGAAACTTGTTTCCCTGACTCATTTAGTGCCTTGTATTTCTTGTACAAGTAAGACCCATCCACATCAATGACAGGCACTTTATCAGAATCTGCTTGCCTTATTCTACCATTTAATGATAGTGGACATTTGCATCATATACTAACCAAACAACTAATAACTGCAACCTTACTTGTCAATCACATCTTTTTTTCTCAAAGAATTAGAAACTTTGATTCCTCTGCAAAGGAGCCACCATCGCAAAGCTGCAAGGGGGTGCTTCTCAAATGGTTGTGACAGTTCAGCCCCAGGTATATCTGAAGCATCTAGTCCGATTCCTTCCATCACTTCTGAACTGCCACTCTCTCCCCCTAGGGAAACCACCGTAGAAGCCATAGAGTTGCTTTGTCCTGAACTACCGACAGAAAACATTTTTTTAAAATAACTTTTACCAAGCTAGCATTCGTTAAAATAGAATACAACCGATCCACACGTGACGTCATCAAATCAATTAACATTCCTTCTGCTATCGCGCAAGTGGCCTTGTGATTGAAATACTACAGACGCTATGCATTACTTAAAGATTTAAGTGCCCATTTCCTCCCATTACCACAAACTTACTAGAATATATTCTTGATTTCCTTCTATTAATTTATGCCAAGGTTATTTTTTCATTTCATTTTGTTTGTAAACATTTTATTTGGTGGTAGTGTTATTGTATTGTGACTAATCCAAGTGTATGGAATGAGGGTGGGGATTATACATAGATTCACAGTTTATCATTCTTAGCATAATTCCTAGTAGAATGAAGATACTTGGACACATCCTGAAATGTGTTACTTTAAACTGGATCTTTTAAATACACTCAATTATCTGTACACGAATTGCAAATAAAAATAATTGCATGATTATCAAAGAAAGAAAACAAAAGTGCAATGGATTTCTAATTGGTGCACATTTGAAGAAGCCGCCATGGTACGTGACAGTTAGTGATCCTAGACAGATTCATCTCGAGTCATTGTAGGCCAGTGAGGTGACGGCCTTTGTGTGGCCTTGATATTCTCTCACTGGCTCTGACTTGTCCACATGCCACAGTCTTGCTATGTGGTCACTGGAAGCTGGGAGGGAAGAGGAGAGGAGGAGAGGAAAGGGGTTGGGGGGGGCGGGGGGGGGGGGGGGGGGGGGGGGGGGGAAGATAGATGTAATGTTAGGATTATGCACACTTTATGGTCATGTGCCTTATAAAAAAATGTTACCACAACATTTGGCAGTAAAAAACCAAAAAACAAACAACAACAACAAAAAACAACAAAAAACAAAAACACAACAACAAAAATACTAATTTACAATATGTATGACAGACAGATTAATATTAGACTTGACTGGCTCATTTGCCATTTACATGGCAAAGCACACAATCACACACATACATACTCCATGGATGCTAACCTGTGAACAAGTACTGCGAGTCACCAGAGAAGGCGCAGTCCCACACCCACTTCTCAACATTTTTTTCAGAGTCGTCTTGAGATTAAAGTCCGCCGTAGACCAAATCTTGCAAGTGCCGTCAGCAGAAGTAGTTGCCAGCAAACTACAGAAACACACACACACACAATCAATTGGAATGGCCAAGCACATGCAAACTGCAATATTAAATTCAAGGCTTGCCTTCGTGGAAGTAATGAAATACAGACCACACTGCCTAGCCAGGAGGCAATAGAGTAATGCCTAAGTTTTAGTTTTAGAAGAAACCATCCTAGTCATGGGGACTGTGTGTGCCCCCATTGGAAAGAGAAGTGCCTGTTGTGGTGTGATATGTATACCCTCCAACTTTGCTGACCCTTACCAAGTTTAAAAGTTCCCAATGTGATATGCTAGGTATCCTAGAAGAACCTAGGGCACTCATTGATAGTGGACAACCTGAGATCTTCACTCACCCCAGCTTGGCAGAATATGCAGCCCTTCACACTATAGCCCATCTCTTAGCACCTCTCTATGGCTGCCTCTTCTCTCACTCGAGGTGGCTGGTTGCTATTATAATTACAGCACTGTACACTTATCAATGCTCTGATACAGTTATGGGCCTAGTGAGGGAAAGGGAACAGCAGAAAATGTGGAAGCTGTTAATGTAACACTACAAATGAAACCAATGAAAATTGTTTCAATATTCCAGCTGATCAATTTCACTACTCCAGCTGATCTCTCTGGAGAAGTGGTTTCAACATGGCCAGGCCATCTGTTCCTGGCAATTAGAGGGACTCCAGTGGGGAGCTCAGAGGGGCTAACCCACATATAGTCACTCAGGAAGGACAGCAACTGTCATGGAGCCGCACATGCCCACACTGTGTGTTATGGCAGGAGCAGTCCTACACTCCCACAACCTGTCTACTCACCCACTCCTGAATATCAGTCACTTCAAACAATTCAAACTCTTCTGTCTCCCATCAAAAACTACTTTATTTAATCTGGTGGGTGTGTATGACCACACCTCCTTCCTTCACTGTCTCCAGTTCCTGTCTGGTCCCTCATCAGGAGCACAGTTTGTAACATGTGCAGGAAGTGGGGAAGAGATAAGTGTGTGGGACTCCAGAACTAATCCTGCAAAGACTTCTCCCACACAGTAAGTCCAACCAATACATGTAATAATCAAGTCACTAAGAGAATACAGTACGATTCTTTGTCTACTAGAGCTCTGGTACAATAGAGCATTTCAATGGAACGTACTTAGGAAAGGCAGAATAGTTGAGTTGTGAAGAGAATATAATGCACGTCTTGTGCTGGTATATCCAGTGGGCAAGTGTGTATGTGGGTGTAAAAGTGTTGTGTGTTGCTAAAGAACAGTACAAATAAATTAAACAAAACCATTCAACTAACAAGAAAAAACTATAAGCGGCTAGAATTCAAACTGAATTTCAGTCAGACCAGCTCGCTCGCCATTTGTGCTGAAGCACATCACTAGTTAATATGGAAAATATGCAATGCATGCTCTGCTGGCTAGTGCTGGGATGTGCAAAGTCAGCTGCTCTATTTATAGCAAGCTATATGAGGGCAGTGCTGTTTTAAGGACAAGCAATAGAGCAGTAGCAAGCCTCTGAAGGACGAAGGACAAAGTCCAAAAATTAAGGACTGTCCTTCGGATTTAAGGACAGTTGGAGCCTATGATATATACAGGTTAGTTTCATATGTGCATATATCTAAACATGTATGTTCTTCCTATACATTTTGCATGATTCATTAAGATTAAATAACAAACCTTATTCTATGGAGTACAATTTTGTTAACATGTATTGACTCCACTAGTACAGCTAGCTATAGTTGTAGTTGTCAGTCCTCCCCAACTAATCTACTTATGGCCTGAAAGGGGCAAGACACACAGTTTAGTTCCGAGAATCTGGGCAGGTTCCGCCCCACATTTCCGACTTGCAAGATACTTAAAGCGCATTTGTGGGGCCTGAAAGGAGTTGTAATCTGAGTGCTAATGGTGACAGAATTAATTCAAAAATTTAAGCTAGAAACCGCTAAATCGAAACAAGAAAGATGGAAAATAGCACAATTCTCTAACAGTAGGAGTAGCTATTCTTCACTTGTAATAATGAAAAGTAATCATGCACTCTGACCATTAAATAATGTGATTCACAAAGATAACCAGGACACAAAGATAGAACATTATGATTATCAGAAACATGAGGTAGTTTTCAAGTCATTATCAATAAAAGTATATCTCTATCTAACAATTTCGTACATAATTTCAAGATTTAGTTGCATTCTTATACAATGAATTGTAATTGTTGGTATGAAACTGCATTAGATTGGTATTAATTAATTCTTAGTCAAAAATTCAGCTCACTCTCAAAGCTTAGTTGGCGAAAAAATATTGTTTATCTAGAAACCAACAATAACAGAATACAACACAACAATTCTACATAGATATTGGGGTGGAAGTGTATTATAATGAAATTTCAAGGTCACAAAATTATTAGGCGCACTAGCTAATAAGAAAACGTCCTAGCCAATTTATTAGTTCACTGAACATACAGCTCCAGCTCTATCAAGTTTATTTTTTCGTTGCTGAAACTTTCATCTGAGCAAATACGTACTTGTAAATCACTCGTGAAAGTAGAATTGAAGGCCACGTTGAACCAAGGTGGCTTGTTGTAATCACAGCAGGCTTCTGTTCTACAGCCAACTCCATCCCAAACATAGACGTTACTAGCTTCATGGGTGTCACAGAAGTAATTGGTACCGACATAGTCTGGGAATGGATGGTTATTTCGATTGTTGCAGGGACAGCGAGGCAGTCTATTGTGCAGCCGGTAGTCAGCGGCGAAGGTCCACACGTGCGTAGGTGTAGTTGTAGCTAGAAAGAGGTTGACCCCGTCTACATAGTTAAAACCTGTTCTAGCTGAACTCCTATCTTGAAAAGCGTCAGTCGTTCCATTTGCATGCCCTAAAGCACGTCCACACACTCTCTGGTAGACAGTTTCTGTAGAAATGGTAGCAAGACTGCATCCTGGGGCGGTTGTTTGGGAGCACGCCCTCGGATTTGAAGACAGTGTCCATCCCCTAAGGCATGTCTCCTCAGTGTTGCTCATATTTAAAGAAATAACTTGTTTCCAGAGTCCTCCACCACAATCTGGCACCTCTTTAAATTGTAAAGCTTCTAGGACAACTTGTTGGCCTATCTCTCGTATTTCGTTAGCAGAGTAGCAGCCTCCATCGCGACGAATTATTGACGGACAAATTTTTTGAGAAAGTAGACCAGAAAACAAAGCATAAAGTATACAAGCTACAGAAAGAAATGTGCTATTTTCCATCTTTCTCGTTTCGATTTAGCGGTTTCTAGCTTTAAGTTTGAATAAATTCTAATTTCAGGCCCCACAAATGCGCTTTAAGTATCTTGCAAGTCGGAAATGTGGGGCGGAACTTGCCCAGATTTTCGGAACTAAACTGTGTCTCTCACAGCCATAAGTAGATTAGTTGGGGAGGGCTGACAAAACTATAGCTAGCTGTACTAAAAACAGTATTTGTTGTATGTTAGGGATACAAAATTAAATAGCATTCACAACTTGTAACCAGCAGGGTAGTAGCATCATGGGGACTCCTGTGAGCACGCAGTTTGAATTAACTGCGATTTCTCCATTTTAGTTCTGAAGTCAAATAAGTGAGTAGCTAGATCCTACGATATATAGCTTCCCCATATGACTTCCCCACGCCTTCCCCCCGCCTTCCCCCCAGACATCATCCTACGATATATGGCTTCCCCATGATATCACGTACCCACAGTCTTGTGAGTAAAAATATTGCATTTCTAGTGAGTAGTTATTTCGCCGGTAGGTAAATTATTAATGAAGTGGTACAAATTTGGTTGTGAACTCTGTAGTGAGGTGAGCAATGACTAAGATGGCAAAAAGCCTAAATTATAAAGCACCAGACCTACAACTATGGTGAGCAGAATAAAGCTGGCCAGATTTAAGCTATAGCTGGGCTTCATACAAGTAAAGTCCAGGAATATCCCCCACCCCCCCTCCCCCCCCCCTCCCCTTCCCCATTGTATTCAGTTTAGCAACTGAACTAACAGTCTTATTGATTTTATGATTGCTCTTATGATTAGTTTTGTACTTTATCCTATGTGTATATATTATATATGTATATGTATAGGCCTCTTCCACCACTCAACACTACCGATTTGAAATGGACCTGGTTTTAACAGCTGGCCATTTCCTAATTGATACGGCCATCAAGGATCATCCAACATACACTGTAAAAACGGAAGTGTGCATAGCACACCAAGGTGTGCTGATGAAAGCGCAATATGCACACCATTTTTGGAGTGCACAGCACACCAAATCTGGTGTGCTCAACACTAAAATATGTTTGGATAGCACACTATTTTAGGTGTGTTGTGCACACTTCTGATTTGAGCACACTGTGGGAATTTGCAGTATTCTTGTCTGGGGTTGGCAAGCTTCTGTAACTCTCACTATTGGTGCAGCAGTTTAGTAGTTGCTGCCACCAGACTTCTGTGGCAAGTGATACTGAATTGTCAAACTGTAGCTACCCACAAGTTGAATTGGCAGGAGGTAGGTTTTAAAAACATGTACAGTAACAAGACAATACACAAGGACATCATAGACATACACAGAGTGAGTGGACCATGAACAGCTTTGCTTAAATACTCATGCTGCTCATGTTCTAAAAATAGTCTCTAGCTAAGTGTGAATGATTCTAAATATAGTTCCAGCTACTAATGTGATATGATCTGTGTGAAAGTGTTTCTTGTTTGAATAAAAATGTTAAGGACTTAAATGACTTCAGTACATAGTTTAATGGCTCCTGTGGAGTGCTGTTGAGGTTGTAAGTTCAGTTCTCCACATCTTCCCCCTCCCTCTTTTGCTGGGTCTTTCTTGCTGTTGGTGGAGTTTCATCTTCAAATGCTCTGCTCAAGCTGTCAGCAACATGATTTTCTTTTCCCGGTCTGTATTTGATGTTGAATTTGTAATTGCTGAGTTTCAGAGCCCATCTCAGAATTCTGTTATTTTCCTGTAGTCTTGTCATCATTCTTTCTAGTCCACAGTGATCAGTGATTACCACAAACTCATTTCCATATAAATAGAAAGAAAAATGTTGAATAGCCTGGTAAAGGGCCTATCCCTCCAGCTCTTGAGCCGAATATTTCTTCTGTGCTCCATGTAGTTGTTTTGAGTAGAATGCGACTGGAAACTTGTCGTTGTTTCTTGTTACTGACAAAACTGCTCCTATGCCACTTGCACTGGCATCTGTTTCCAAGACGAATTGGTCTTGGTTGGTGGGGATACAAAGTTTCACATGATCACTCAAACAATTGCACAATGCAGCAAATGCATTCTCCATTTCTTGTGTCCAAGCCACCATTGTTGCAGCATCCTTTGTTGTTGCTGGAGTCAATACTTGTTGTAATGCACTAAAATTCTTCACAAACTTTCTATAGTAGTTGGCAGTTCCTAAGAACCTCCTCATGTGTTTCTTTGTTTTAGGCCTTGGAAAATTCTTCAAATCAGCAACTCTTGTTGCAGGAACACTGATTTTTCCATCTCCAATTTGATGACCAAGGAACTGTAGGGTGGTCATTCCAAATTGACACTTGGCAGGCTTACATGTTAATCCTGCTCTGCTCAATTCTGTAAATACAGCATCCAAAACCTTCAAATGTTGTGCCCAATTTGGACTCCAAATCAAGACATCATCTATGTAGACACAGCTGATTTCAGAACAATCCTTTAAAACTAGGTCCATGAGTCTCTGAAAAGTGGCAGGGGCACTTGCCACTCCGAAAGGCATTCTCTTGTACTTCCATTTGCCAAATGGGGTAATAATTGTCAACTTTTCCCTGTCATCTTTGTTCACTGAAACTTGGTGAAACCCCTTTGCCAAGTCAATTTTGCTCAAAACTCCAGAGTTTCCCACTTTGCTGATGAGTTCTTCTAATCTGGGAATACAATAGGGTTCCACAGTAGTGATTGTGTTCAGCTTCCTGAAATCACCACAAATACGGATGCTCCCATCAGGTTTCTTCACAGGGACAATGGGTGAACACCACTTGCTGTCACTTCTTTCAATGATTCCAGCTTTTTCTAGATTCTCCAATTCTTGTCTGACTATGCTTCTGAGTGACATTGGTACTGAGTATGGTTGGCATTGAATAGGGGTGTGGCATCCTATGTCAATTCTTAGTTCCACCATGTTAGTGTCTCCCGGTTCGTCTCTCATGCAGTGTTCAAACTTCTTCAAAACTTGTTGCAGTTGTTCCTCATTATAGTCAGCACATTTGTTGCTGAGTATTTGTTTTCCCATGACTTCTTGTTTAATTTCCTCTTCCTCTTCCTCTGAAACAATGTCAAGTCTGTTCACTACTTCTCTCTCCACTAATCTCATTAAATTGTTGATATGTGTAACTTTTCCATTTCCTTTCACTCCTTCCTTCTGAATTTGATAATTAACTGTTCCATACTTCTTTTGAATAATGTAGGGGCCATCCCAACTTTCTGATAGAGCACTATGTTTTCCAGGAATTCGGTATCTGACTTTTTCTCCAATTTTAAATTCTCTCTCCTTGCTGTTTCTATCATAGACTTCTTTTCTTTTCTCAATAGTGTTTGCAGTTGCCAATGCTGCCTCATCTCTGATTAGTTGTAGACTTTCTGCTAACTCATCAACCCATACTCCAGTCTTCAGATTCTGGCCATCAAACTCATTCAATCCAAAATACAATGCTTCTAATGGAGTTCTACTTCTTTGGCCATAAATCAATTCAAATGGGCTGAAAACGTGTTCTGAGTTTGGCATTTGCCTCAATACAAAGAGAACAAAGGGAATTTGTTTTACCCAATCTCTCTTGCTGCTGATGGATTTCTTCAACACTGATTTGAATGTTCCATGTACTCTTCCAGGCAGCCATTAGTTTGAGGGTGATAGGCAGAACTGGTGACATGATTGACTCCCAGGAAAGTTGTCAATTCCTTCATGACAGAACTCATAAACTGTGGGCCTTTGTCACTTAGAATTCTCTCCGGAATGGTTGTATTGGAGAATATGCCCCACAACGCTTCAGCTACTGCTCTGGCTGTTGTTGATTTCAATGCCACTGCACTTGGCCATTTTGTGGCTAAACAGATACTTGTTAAAATGAATTGGCATCCTCCTTTTCCTTTTGGGAGTGGTCCAACCAAATCTATGGCCACACTTTGAAAAGGTTCCGTAATCACTGGCCTGGCCACCATTGGTGCTTTCTTTGGACAATACTTGGAGTTATACTGACATTTGATGCAGCTGGCACAATGGGCATAGATTTCTGTTTTCATGTTTGGCCACATAAACCTTCTCTTGATCACAAGCCACACCTTTTCTCCTCCCAGATGTCCCATATTCTCATGTCCAAGCTCCATCAACTTCTTCCTGAATGACTTAGAAACTACAACAACTTCTCCAAATGCTCCCCACTCAAATTCTCTTCCCTGCACCAAAATACCTTTGTTATATCTAAATCCTTGTAGGCCTTTCTTTCCCACTTCTTTCCAAACTTTGATTGTTGTATCCTTCTCAACTTCTGCCACAAATAATTCTCTTTCTGCTCCCTCCGTCACTTAATTCTTCCACAAATTTCATAATGCTGTCAGATTCTTTCATGTCGGGATTGGAATCCAGTTGTGTTGGAGTGCCTTTAATTCCTGTGTCAGTTTCCTCTTCATCATCATCAACATCCTCTGTGGTTGTGACCTCATCAGTGACATCATCTGCTGGGGACACTCATAAGTTTTATGTCCTGCTTCATTACAAATGAAACAGTTGAAAGTGGCTTTGGAATTCCGGTGGCTGCTGGTGTTGCTGTCCCTAGAATTTCCCTCTTTCCGGAACCAGCATTGCTCACTTTTATGTCCCACTCTATTGCAAATTGTGCAAGTTGGTCTGGACTCACTTTTCGTGGTGTTTTCCTTTGAGTGATGACTTTGGGAATTTCTGAAGTGTTCACTTCTTTTCTCATTGTATTTTGAGTGTTGTTGCTGATTCATAGCCTTCATAAAATCACCATTTTGCCTTGTAGACAACCAAGAATCCAAGCTTTCTGTTAACTCTGCCAAATTGCTGTGATTTTTGTTTTCCAGGAAAACTAAGCCATTATGGGGCAAGCAATGTCGCAACATTGTTTTAACCATGACAAATTTTGCTTCTTCCAGAGTTGTTGTTCACTGCATCCATCCATCAGATAATCTTTTTAAGTGCTCCATAATTTGTACTGCATTTTTGTGTTTGATTTTCTCAGCTGATAATTCATAGACCTGTTGACCAAAAGCTGCAGGAGTTGCTCCTACTGATTTGATTATATTTCAGAGGGCTCAGCTTCACACATCAACGTGTTTGGCCTAAATTCCATTGCTCAACAGCTAGATTTGTCGCTTGTGCGCATGCGTAGAACTCCATTTAACGCCCTCCAGGGCTCCCTATAAAACTCCACGTGTGCCAGCCTCCTTTGGCCTTTTTTCTAGCTCGACAGTTGACGGAGTTTAATTTTGCGTTGAGTTTTTTCTATTTGTTGCTGAGTTGCTAATGGATCAGTCGGAGGGTTCGTCCGGGGTACTGAACGCGGTGTTGGAGAAGCTGGAGGATCTCTCCAAGCGACTTGACGAAGTGGAGAAACCGTGCAGATCGAGATCCCCTTCGACGTCTAGGCATTCTCTGAGACCGTCAGCAGAGTCTGACTCACCGAGGTCTCGCGCCAGGCACAGGCGCAATTCTGACACACTGAGCGGACAGGGTGCCGCCTGTGTCCAGTCGGGGCTCTACGGTCAGACGGAGGACGAGGAACAGGCAGACCAAAGGGAGGATGAATCGGTGCTCAGGCCTGTGCCTGAACGTACCCGGAGATTCCCTACAGAGAGGTTCTCGAACCTCTGCCCAACGAGGCTCGCCTCAGAGTTAGGCGTCAGTTTGCCCTTCCTGACGTGGAAGCCACAAAGGTGCCTCAGATGGACTTCTTTGTGAAGTCGCATGCCTCCAATGCAGCAAAGAGCACTGACAGAGAGCTGGCTAAGCTGCAGGCACTGGTCAACCAGGGATGGAGACAGCAAGTAAAAAGTGGGGGGGCTGACCAGGGGTGGCCAGCCAAATTTAAAGATGCAGACTGCATGGCCATAAGGCCACACGAGGGGGAAGGTGTGCGAGGGAGATGCGCCCCCTTCCACACGAAGTAAAATTGACATTTTTTGAAATGCTAGATTGACATGAAAGTATTCATTACATAATTGCTATTAAAAATACCCAAAATACTTGTTACGTTCATCATTGTTCACAAATTCTCTAGCTACAGAAACAATTTCTAAAGAGTCGGTGAGATCTTTGTGAATGTGTAAAAGAAGGCAGTTATTTAACCTAATTGCTGTCATAGTAGACCGAACATAGGTCAAAACACGCTTTAGAGCTGAGAATGTCCTCTCTGAAGTTGCTGATGTAACTGGAATTACAAGATATAGCCGAAGAAGCTGATGCACGGTTGGCAGCATCTTCTTGAAAATGTCAGATTGTTTATTCATCGCATCACAAATGGTTTGGATGGAAGTGACCCTCTTGATTTTTGGACTACTTTGCTTGATTACATCCTGTAGCAATTGAAGGTGTCTGGTTAAGCTAGGCATATCAATATCATCCTTGTAGCAGGATGTTCTTAGTACCTCCATAGGATCTTCAAAGTCCTGACCATTAGCTGCACATATGAGCGCTTTTTCAATAGCAATAACAGAAGACATATGCTTGTCCTGAAATCGTTTGTCTAGCTCACCATGAAGTAAGTCACAGGCTTCAAAATACATTTGACGGAAATATGTCTTAGCTGATGAAAAGACATGTGGGTCACTACCATCCTCGTATCTTGCAGGACGCCTTCTGTAACGAGGCAGCTCTGGCTGACCAATGCTATGCTCTTGGGCTATCGTGACTGTCTTGTCATAAAATCCGTTAAAACTCTCATCAGACCTTGTTCTCTTGAAAAACTTTTTGGCTACTTCAACAGCACTTAGAGCATCATTCAATGCTATATCTTTCTTTTGCAGTGTGAGTGAGACTTGCTCTGCTGCAGCAAACAAAAGATGACTTAGCCGAAGTCCGAATAACGTGCTAAACTTTTCCAATGACAGCAACAAACCACCTGCTTTTTGTCCATATTCATCATGTGTAGTTTCCTGTATTTCATCCAAAGCCTCCAATAACAAAGTATAATCAGTAAGAATAGCTTCAATAGCAGCAGTTCTTGCTGTCCATCTAGTTGGACAAAGTGGTTTCAAAGTAACACCATCGCCAGATTCTTGCAACTTTGTCGAAAATAGATGCGAGCGTTTGGGTGAATACCTAATGAGTTTGCCTATTTCTTTAGCTGTTTCCAGAGCATCACGAATACATGTTAATTTCTTCCAGCATCTTGTAAGCAAAGGTTCAGTGAATGTGCACAACAGTGCACAGCTATAGCAGCTGGATTTTCATCCTTGAATCGGGTAGCTACTCCAGATTTTCTTCCCAGCATATTAGAAGCTCCATCGTAAGCTTGCCCACGGCATAGTGAAATGGGAAGGTTACACCGAATCAATAAATCTTTTATCACTCTGAAGAGAGTTTCTGCTTTGGTATCAGGCACAAGAAATAATCCAACTGTATCTTCTCTAACTATGTAGTCAGCACCAACCCAACGAATGGATAAATTCAGTTGTTCACTGTTTGTCACATCCGTTGCTTCATCAGCAATAACTGCATACCATGAAGGCTGATTATCTTTGATGCTTTTCAGGAGTTTTCGAAGAACTGCCTGTCCCAAAAGACATATCTGTTCATTAACTGCCTGGTGTGAGGTATATCGGTTTTCTTTTATCCACTCCTTGAGACAATCATTGTTCTCACTCCATGCTAAGAGAAGCTGGGAAAGATTTCCTTCTTCTTCATCGTTACCTCTTAATGCAAGCCCTTGACGGGTGAGATATTTTATGGCTTTTAGTTGTACCACAAGCCCCTCTCTTTGGGTTTTTTGAGCTTCTGCCATTTGGGAGCTGAGCTGAGTGGTAATAGTAGGCATACACCGGGCGATCCATTTCAACTTTGCTTCCTTGTGAGCATGAGAATTTTCATGCACTCTAAACTTTTCCAAGGATTTTTTCCAATTATTGAAACCTGATTTGGTGAAAGTATCTTCAGCGCACTTGCTGAAAGCCAGCAAGCCATGACTACTGCCATAACGGCAGTATAAGCAAAATACTTTCTTGACAGTAGCACAAACACTGAGCCAAGGGTAATCTTTGTACCACTTTGATTGAAAATTTCTCTGGTTAAAGGATAGCCCTGATAAAGTTTGCTTATCTACAGGCTGAAATGCTTCTTCATTATTGATACAACATTGAGCTACACACTCCACATGTGATTGCTCTGGATTATTTGCTACCTCATCAAGAGAATGACTTGATTGCTCAGGGCAGGAGGCAACTTCAGCACTTGCACTCTCAGTAGGTGTTGGGTTACCACCACCAGAATCTCCAGATGTTTCATCTGACTGTATTCTTGCTTGCTTCTTCCAAGCTGACACCAAAGTCATTTGTCTAGTTCTCTTAGACATGGCTCTGCTAGCTAAGCTAGATGGAAAAAATAATAGATAATGGCCATGTGACTAGCAGCTGCATTATGACAGGCTTGAGTAATTATGACACAGTGACATTCATGCTTGTGGCTTAGCTACTAGACTAGCTGCTTTATAATATTATTGTTATGCTAATGTGTAGCAATTGTATGCTAGACTGTTTAGTTATAGTGAAAAGTGGGGGGGCTCTGCCCCCCCAATTCAGAAAGTGGGGGAGCTAAAGCCCCCCCTGCCCCCCCCCTGTTTCTCCCCCCCTGTCAACGATGGCATTGCGCCCATCACGGCCATTCTGACCAAGGGCGACAAGGAGGAGAGCATGTCCGGTGACGAGGTGCTCAAAGCGGCAGAGTCCGCGGCTGAGCTGCTGGGCAATGCAAGTGCCAAGCTGTCCCAACTTAGACGGGAGAAGCTGACTAGTGACTTCAACAAGTCACTGCTGCCTTTTGTAAAGTCAGGCATGGACTTCTCAGAGGCATCCCCAAGACTGTTTGGGGCAGAATTCGCGAAGCTTGCGAAGGAACATGTGGAAGAGATGAAGGCTCTCAAGTCCACTCTGCCGTCGAGGTCCGACAGTCGACTTTTTTTTTGGAGCGGCCCCTCCAGGCGGGGGGGCAGTGGCAGATACAGAAGCAACGAGTTTGCAAACTCGTCAGGGAGCAGACAGTTTGGCGGCCAGAGACTGCCGCCCAGACAAACTTACAGAGGAGGCCAGTTCAAGAAGAACTTCCAAAGGCAAGACCAGCAGAGCAGTCGTCCAGCGTGATGGCTCAACTGCAGGTAATGGGCATTGTGCCATTGCACGGCCCGCAGGCAGTGGCTGGGAGGCTGAAACATTTTGTTGCCAACTGGCGGAGAATCACAATGGACCGCTGGGTCCTGGAGACAGTAAACGGCTATGCCATAGATCTGCACTCAACTCCCAGACAAGCTGGGTCTCCCAGGGAGCCACACTTGGATATGGAAGCAGAAGCTATGCTCGCCTCAGAGCTGAACAAACTGTTAGACAAAGGTGCTGTACGGCGTGTGGAAGAATCCCGGGCAGGATATGTTTCCACAATGTTCCTGGTTCCAAAAAAGGATGGGGGCCAAAGGCCAGTGGTAAACTTAAAGGCCTTGAACGACTTCGTGGAGACAGTCCATTTCAAGATGGAGGGCCTTCACACTCTCAGAGATCTGCTCAAGCAAGGCGACTGGCTCGCCAAGGTCGACCTGAAGGACGCTTACTTTGCGATCCCAATACGGCGAGACCACCAGAAGTTTCTGCAGTTCATGGCGAAGGGCCAATTGTTTCACTTCACATGCCTGCCGTTCGGGCTCTCGTCGGCACCGTGGGTCTTCACAAAAACCCTCAGGCCTGCAGCAGCGGTGCTGCGTCGCATGGGTGTCTGCATTGTCTGTTACATCGATGATATTCTGGTTCTGGCAGATACCAAGGAAGTGGCGAGAGAACACGTAGCAGCACTCAAGTTTTTGCTGGAATGCCTGGGGTTTGTGGTGCACCAGGAGAAGTCTATCATGATGCCAGGCCAGACAATAAAATTTTTGGGCACAGTGGTGGACTCTACTGCGATGGAGTTGAGGTTGCCAGAGGCCAAGCTCAGGAACATTCGGGCAGAGGCCAGGAGAATGAGGAGAGAGAACTGTGTTCATGCAAGAGCGCTCTCGCGGCTCATAGGAAAGATGAATGCGGCATGCCATACTATTCCACCAGCCCCACTGTTCTACCGACACCTGCAAATGGCAGTGACAACGGCTCTGAACAACAACAACCAGAGTTACGACTCGATGGCCCACCTGTCACGGGAATGCCACGAGGAGCTGGACTGGTGGACAGTGCATCTGAGCAGATGGAATGGCAAGAGTCTGGTGTGTCAGTCGGTGGACATGATCATCGAATCGGACGCCTCTCTGACCGGCTGGGGAGCAGTCTGCGAGGATGTTCGGACGGGCGGCCAGTGGTCGAAAACAGAGGCGATGTGGCACATCAACTGTCTGGAGTTGCTGGCGGCGACGCTGGCAGTGAAGTCCTTTGCCAAGAACAAGACGGACATTCTGGTGCTGCTCAGGATGGACAACATGACAGCGGTGTCGTATGTGAACCACCGTGGAGGAACTGTGTCCAAAGAATTAGTGGAGCTCACCAAGGACCTGTGGTCCTGGTGTCTATGGCGGAGAATCAACCTACAGGCGCAACACCTGCCGGGTGCTCTGAACGACATAGCAGATGCCGAGTCCAGGACTCTGACGGATCGGACGGATTGGATGCTGGACAAGGATGTGTTCTTCCAGCTGAATCGCCTTTGGGGCCCACTGTTGGTGGACCTGTTTGCCTCCAGGCTGACATGCCAGTGCGAAGTGTTCTACAGTTGGAGGCCGGACCCATGTGCAGCAGCCACAGATGCCTTTCTCCAAGACTGGAGCGAGTTGAAGGCGTATGCCAACCCGCCCTGGAATCTGGTGGGCAGAGTGCTGACGAAGGTTCGGATCGAGAAGGCCACAGTGGTTCTGGTGGCCCCAGTGTGGAAGGCACAGTCGTGGTACCCGACGTTACTGGAGATGGCGATGGACTCGCCGAGGTTGTTTCCGTGGCAGACACAGGCAACTTGCTCGAGCAGCATGGAGGCGCCAGCACTAGCCGCTTGGCTCGTGTCAGGGAACGCTGCGTCGAGCACAACCTTTCGGAAGGAGCTTGTTCACTCGTCGAGGACGCATGGAGGTCGAGGATGAACAAGTCCTACAACTCGCTGTTCGGGAAGTGGAGCAGCTGGTGTGGTGTACGGGGTGCAGATCCCTTTTCTGGACCTGCAGTGAATGTGGCTAACTTTCTGGCTGAGCTCTTTGAAGAGGGCTACAGTTACTGCTCACTCAATTCTTATCGCTCGGCCATCTCATCTGTGCACGACAAGGTGAACGGTGTCAGTGTGGGGCAACACGAAATGGTCAAGAAGGTTCTGAAGGGTAGTTTTCATAGGCGCCCTCCGTTGCCGAAATACTCGGGTGCATGGGACACCGGATTAGTACTGAATCACATTAGGAACATGGGTCCTAATGAGAGTCTGTCTTTAAGGTGGCTCACTATCAAGACGGCGACATTGATGGCACTGACCAGACCGTCCAGGTCGGCTGACTTGGCAAACTTGGACGTGAATGCGCTCAGATGGTTGGACGACGGCGTCTCCTTTGTCCCTACGGCTCTGTCCAAGAAGTCCAGGCAAGGGAAACCTTTCCATGTATTTTTCTTTCCTTCGTTTCAGGAGGAGATCCTCTTGTGTCCTGTGGATGCACTAAAGGAATACATCCGACGCTCGGAGCCACTTCGTGTCCAGTCTTCGTCTAGACTGTTCCTAGGGATGGTGGCACCACACAAGCCAGTAGTTCCATGTACGGTGGCGAGATGGTTGAAAACAATGATGAAGGCATCTGGAGTAGACACGTCAGTCTTCGCCAGCCACTCGTTCCGTGGTGCGATGTGGAATGCTGACCTTCACAACACATTCAGCATCCACAAAGACACTAATTAACATTTATTGACAACAGCATTCCATAATTCAAAGTACATTGTCACTTAGCTAGTTATATTTAGAACACTATATTTAGTAACAGTTTCTGCACTGATATAAAAGGAAGCTCTGTAGACAACTTCCTTTCGCTCTGCAAATGTCTTCATGTCCTTGTGTGTGTTTTGTCTTTGTAAATGCTTTCATAACTAACCCCCTGTCAATATCAAGAGAAAGCTTGTGGGTTACTGCAAAGGACAATTCTACATCACTTGCTGCAAAGTCTGGTGGCCGCTTACCCAATTACTGCTGCAAAGCCTTTTAAGTGAGGAGCTGACTTTTGTCAACCTTAGGCAAGAACAGAAATTTCCCACAATTGGTGGCAGCGGTGGGATACAAAGAACAATCCAACAAAACCAGTGAAGAAGAAGCAGAAGATAACTACATTAATGCAGAACAGACCTGCAAAAGGAAAGAAGAAAGAAGTACAAGTTAACAGAGGAGGAGAACTAAAAACAGTTCCAGTTAGTTGGAGAGAAGCTCTTTTACCTGTAACTCCTCCAGTACCAGATGCTGTCCAGAGACAGAGCACAGCTTATAATTTGAGAAAAAATCCCAAGAAAAGAAAGGAGACACAGTTTTTCAAGCTATTGGAATTAAGTTATAGTGATACTGAGGAATTTGCTGAAACATTGACAGTTCCCTTGGCAGAGAGAGTCACTGAAACTGAAACATTTATTGAAAGTGAAAGAATAGAAAATACTTCCACAATAGAAACTTCAAAAAGTAGTACAATTACCAACATTACTACAGAAGTCAGCAGGGAAATCTCTGAAGAAGAAATAGTTCCTGAAACGGTTGAACTCAACACTGAGTGTGAAAATTCTACAGAAGTAACTATAGAAAAGGAAACAAGAATGGCAACTGGAATGTCAAGTCTGGAGGCCACCATGGCCCAATTATTAGCAACAATGTTAGAAAATCAAGCAAGACTAGAAGAAAGGGAGAGAAAGGAAAAAGAAGAAAGGAAAAAGGAACAAGAAGAACAGGGACGGAAGCAAGAAGAACAAAGGCAAAGAGAAAAGGAATTGATGGCAATAGAGAAAAAGAAATTAGAACTTGAACAATCTAGATTGGAAGCTGAAAAGGAAAGAATGGAAGCCGATGAAAGAAGGAGTAGAGAGGAAAGAAGATTAAGGAAATTGGATGATGAAAGGAGAGAGAAATTTTCTGGATTCAGCAGTTACAAAACAGGAAATGATCTGAGGCAATATTTTCTACAATTTGAAACCATCATGAGAGATTGTCATTATGAAAAGGATACTTGGAACTCAAAGCTATTCCCAAAATTGGATTCAACTTTGGCAGAAAGAATGCAACCTCTCATAGAGCAACATCAAGATTATGAATACATCAAGAAGACACTGTTGAAATCAGTTGGAGCCACTTCAATTGCATTTGGTCAGCAAGTACAAGAAATGAACATGGATAAATTGAAGCACAAAACTGCATCTCAGATTATTGAACTCCTCAGGAAAATAACTGAAGGATGGTTACAGGATGCCACTTCCTTAGAGGAAGCAATATTTGCTATAGTGAGGTCTGTATTGAGGAGATGTCTGCCTTATCATGGTATTTCTTTTCTGGATGGGAAAACCAGCTCAAATCTTACTGAATTAACTGACCACTTGAATGATTGGATGAACTCTAGACAACCTGGTGATTATTCCAAAATACCTGGCCAAAGCAGCAAAACTCATGAGAAGAAAGGAAACTCTCACCATAGAGAAGACAGAAGTGATGCAAAGAGTTGTACCATTTGTAAGAAGTTAGGTCACACCAGTGACCAATGCTGGTTCAGAAAAGATGGCAAGTATGGAGAATCCAGCAATAGTAATGGCAGCAACAACAACAGAAGTTCTAAAAACAACAATTGCTTCATCTGCAATGGAACTGGGCACAGGTCTTATGAATGTCCCCAAAAGAAGTCATCTGTAAAGAAAGAGAAGAATCTGAAGGAGCCAAACATGGGTGCTTTCAGACAAGCCTCAAGTTGGATTTCTGGAAAAGTGAATGGAACAGAACATAGAATCCTGATTGATACTGGTGCCTCAGTAGGAGTTGTCACTCCAGAAGTTGCAGAAATGTCAACATATAAATCTGACAAAGAGAATTTCCTGGATGGTGCAATCAGAGGATATAGGAAACTTGTGTTGGTGGAATATGAATTTAATGGAATCACTTTGGAAAGAGAGGCTGCAATAAGTGACAAACATAAAGACTTTCAAGGAATCATTTTCCCTTGGAACCCTAAAGACAAGCAAGAAAATGAGTTATTTGTTCCAATGTTTGAAAGAAAAGCTGAACCCAAAGATATTGCTGTGATAACAAGGCAACAGAAGAGGAATGGAAAACTTCTGAAGAAGCAACAACCAGTTATTCCTGCCAAACCTCTTGTGACAGATTCTGAGGCAGCAACTTCTGCTGTTATGGAATCAACAGAATCAGGGGACACTTCCACTGAAGCAACTCCAGCTTTAGAGGATGGTATTGTTGGTGAAGAGGACACTTTGACAGCTGCAACACCAGCAACTGATAATGATGTTCATGAAGACACATCCATAGAGGAGGCGGTAATCACTGATGATAAAGTCGCTGAGCCTATAATCACAGAGGAAGCAGAGGAAAACGATGAATGTGAGTCTGGAATTCAAGGAATCCCTACAGAATTAGAAGCAGATAGCAATATGCAAGAGAGTGACAGTATGATGAAATTTATTGAGGAATTAAAGCCGGTGACAGAAGGAACTGAAAGGCAGGAGTTTGTAAAGGATGTTGAAAGTGACACAACAATCAATGTTTGGAGAGAACTTGGCAAGAAGAAACTGCAAGGATTCAGAATCAATAATGGCCTACTGACACAAGAAAGAGAAATTGAATGGGGAACATTTGGTGAAGTCATTGTTGTTCCAAAGTCATGGAGAAATAAGCTGATGGAACTTGGGCATGAAAAGATGGGCCATCTTGGAGGAGAAAAAGTATTGTTAATGATAAAGAAGAGATTTATTTGGCCCAACATGAAGAAAGAAATATACCAACATTGCTCCAGCTGCACAAAGTGCCAATACAATTCTAAGTATCAGCCAAAGAAAGCTTCAATGGTTCCCAGACCAGTTATCACTGAACCATTTCAAAGTGTGGCCATAGACTTAGTGGGACCCCTCCCCAAAGGAAGAGGAGGGTGTCAGTTTATTCTTACAAGTATTTGCCTAGCAACCAGGTGGCCTAGTGCTATAGCCTTAAAATCAACCACATCAAGAGCAGTTGCTGAAGCTCTCTGGACCATCTTTTCAAACACTACTATACCAGAGAAAATACTGAGTGATAAGGGTCCTCAGTTCATGAGTGCTGTAATGAAAGATTTAACATCATTTTTGGGAATAACTCATGTCACAAGCTCTGCTTATCACCCCCAAACAAATGGATGTTTGGAGAGGGTTCATGGCACCTTCAAATCTATCTTGAAGAAGTGTATCAGCTGCAAAACTGACTGGGTGCAACAAATTCCATTTGTCCTTTTTGTTCTGAGGCAAATGCCAAATTCGGAACATGGATTTAGTCCATTCGAATTAATCTATGGCAGCAGAAGTAGAACCCCCCTGGAGGCATTGTATTTTGGCTTAAATGAATTCAATGGAAGGAATCTGAAGACAGGTGCTTGGGTTAATGATCTGGCTGACAAACTACAGCTAATCAGGGATAAGGCAGCTTTGGCAACGGCACACACCATTGAAAAGAGGAAGGAAATGTATGACAAGAATGCAAAAGACAGAGAATTTCAAGTTGGACAGAAAGTGAGATACAGCATCCCAGGGAAGTTGAGTGCTCTCTCTGAAAGTTGGGATGGACCCTACATTGTGAAGAAGAAACTGGGAAGTGTAAACTATCAAATTCTGAAGGAAGGAGCCAAAGGTGAAGGCAAAGTGACACACATCAATAATCTAATGAAATTGACAGAAAGAGGAACTGTGAACAGGCTGGATGTTGTGTCAGAGGAAGAAGATGAAGAAGTTCAACAAGAATTGACAGGAAAACAGATATTGAAAGACAGATGTAAATTTTACAATGAAGAAGAGTTGAGAGAAGTTTTGAAGAAATTTGATGGATGTATGAAAGATGAACCTGGTGTCACCAAAGTAACAGAACTAAAGATTGACACTGGAGATCATCCACCAATACAATGTCAACCCTACTCAGTGCCTATGTCTTTGAGAGGCAAGGTCAAACAAGAACTGGAGAACTTGGAGGATAATGGAATTATTGTCAGAAGTAACAGCAAATGGTGTTCACCAATGGTGCCTGTTAGAAAACCAGATGGTTCAATCCGGATCTGTGGAGATTTCAGGAAGCTAAATTCAATTACAACAACTGAACCATATTGCATCCCCAGATTGGAGGAACTTGTCAGTACAGTTGGAGACTCAGCTGTTCTAAATAAAATTGACTTAGCTAAAGGCTTTCATCAAGTCTCAGTAAATAATGAAGATAGTGATAAACTTACCATCATTACACCATTTGGAAAATGGAAATACTTGAAGATGCCATTTGGAGTTGCCAGTGCTCATGCTACATTTCAGAAGCTGATGGACC